>Ga0190265_10000065_pt1 | contig 117015 bp, 121 predicted proteins | sample Popmic124T_FD_133135 | JGI IMG/M metagenome (GOLD analysis project Ga0190265, IMG submission 133135) | Populus adjacent soil microbial communities from riparian zone of Indian Creek, Utah, USA - 124 T | ecosystem: Environmental > Terrestrial > Soil > Riparian zone | place: USA: Utah... | reverse complement strand
TACAGGTTCTTCCTTTCCGGAATTGTGGCACAAGCTTTGAAAGGAGATGGGGGAGTGGAGGCGCGTGTCTCCGTCAAGTCGTACCGCTGATCTCGTTCTTCGGTCCACGGCTTGACTGCGAGTCACGCCGTGGAGGAGGAGCGTTCCACGGAAAGCAGGGCAAATTCCGCAGAAGGACCCCCTGAGAGGGGGCATTCTGCCGTTTCCAAGGCTCATAGGCCGGAGGAGAACGCATGAAAAAACTCAAGTTGTTGTTATTGGTGGCGCTCGTGGGCATCTGGCCCACCCTGGCGTCGGCCGGGGAGGAGGCAAACGGGCCGACAGTGACAGGGGAGACGGGGCTATTCACCCTGCTCAGTGGTGAAACCTTGCCCCAAGGTGGGTGGTCCTTCGGACTGTATTACAACAACTGGGACCGCCTGATCGATGTCGGGGACTTCGGATTCGACGAGGAGATCAGCGTCGACTGGAACCGGTTGAGCGCGAGCCTCGGGTACGGCATCACGGACCGCTGGGAATTCAGCGTCATGGTCCCGTACGACGATCTCGAGGTGGACGATGATGACCTGTTCTTCGACGATGACGATGCCGACGCCAGCGGCCTCGGCAACGTCCGCGTTGGCACGAAGTTCCGGCTGACGGGCGAGCCGGGCACGTTCGACACGTCGAAGCTGGCCCTGAACCTCTTCGCCGAGCTCCCCACCGGCGACGACGACGTGGCTTCGGACGACGTCGGCTTCGGCGCCGGCATCGGCTGGAGCCGCTCGAACTGGGTCTTTGACATCGGCTACCGCGATCCGGGCGACGACGACGAAGTGGACATCTCCGAGGAGCTCCACGCCGGCCTCGGATACTCGGCGGGCATCAACGAGCGTTTTGACTGGATTACCGAGCTGGCCGGTACTTTCTACAGCGGCGGCGACTTCGGCTACGAGGACGCCATCGACCTCACCACCGGCGGCCGGCTCTGGCTCGGCGACGGCAACTGGGCATTCAACTTTGCTTTGCGCACCGACCTGATGCAGCTCAGCGACATCGACGAGCACTGCCCGATCGGCGGTCTGCTCGGCCTGTCCCTCTTCCCGCGCCTGTTCCAGGAAGAGGAGGTCATTCCGCCTCCGCCGCCGCCCCCGCCGCCGCCGCCGCCGGTCGAGGCTCCGGCTCCGACCCCGCCACCCCCGCCGCCGCCTCCCCCGCCGCCGCCTCCGGTGCCCGAGCGGATGGAAGTGGTGTGCGAGTTCACGCCGGGCAGCGCCAGGACGAGCAACATCTGCAAGGCCAAGCTCGACGAGGTGGCGTTGCGGATGAAGCAGGAGCCTGACTCGACGGCGCAGGTCGTCGGCTACGCCGATGGCTCGACCGGCTCGCAGTCCGCCAACCAGCGGGTTGCGGAGCAGCGGGCCGAGGCCGTGAAGAACTACCTGGTGACGAGGCACGGGATCGACCCGAGCCGGATCACGACCGAGGGTCAGGTCACCGACAGACTCGCGGCCGTGGTCATCCTCACCATCCCTTAAGGACGCTTCCTCCACGGAACGTTCCAGGCCCCATCGAAAGATGGGGCCTTTTTATTGATCCCGTTCCCCCTCTCCCCAACCCTCTCCCCCGTACCGGGGGAGAGGGGGCCGGAGGGGTCTTACCCTTCCGCCGTGTTCAGCCGCTCGCGCCGCAGCGAAGCGATCGCGCCCAGCAGGCCCGCCCCCCCGCCCAGGAGCACCAGGAACGCGGTCTGTCCCGGGCTCAAGAACCCCGTGGTCAGTACCGAAGCCACCAGCGACTCCGCGCTCCGGGCCGCGGCCGCCTGGTAGAGGAGATAGAGGCCGCCGGTGGCGAGGCCGCCGCCGATCAGGCCCTGCAGGAGCCCTTCCGTGTAAAAGGGTCCGCGGATGTAGAACTCCGTGGCCCCCACCAGGCGCAGGATCGAGATCTCCTCCTGGTGGAGGAAGGCGGTCAGCCGGATCACGCTGCCGATCGTGAAGATCGCCGCGCCCAGCAGCACCCCGGAGAGCGCCAGCCCGATTCCCCGCCCGATTGCCACCAGCGTCTCGAGCTGCCCCAGCCACTCCCGGTCGTCGTCCACCATCTCCACCTCGGGCCGCCGCCGCCAGCCGTCGATCCAGGCCTGGACCTCGGCGCGCCGGTTCTCCCCGTCGCGCCCGTCCCGCAGACTCACCTCGATCGACGCCGGGAGCGGCTCCTCCTCCCACCCTTCCACCAGGCCGGAGAGCCCGGGGAAGATGTCGCGGAACCGCGCCCGGGCCTCCTGCGGGGAGACCGCCTGGGCCGAGGCCACCCAGGGGGCGCGCGAGGCCTCGGCTGCCAGCCGGGCCAGCACCGCGTCCGGAGTCGCCGGCCGGAGATAGACCACCACCCTCATCTCCTGGCGCCAGCGCTGGACGGATTCCAGAAGGTTGCGGCTGGCGAGCAGGAACGCTCCCCCGAGCAGCAGGCTCACGGCGATGGTCAGGACGGCCACGAAGCTCGTCTTCCAACCCCGCAACAGGTTCACCAGGGCCTCGCGGAAGAAGTAGGCCAGCGCCTGGAACAGGGTCACGGGACCGGCTCCACGAAGTCCGAAGCCTCGGCGGAGGGCACCGCCAGCCGGGGGGGCGCGGTCCCTTCGATCTCGACGTCCGAGGCGAGACGCCCCTTGTCCAGCGTGAGCACCCGCTTGCCGATGCGCTGGATCAGGTCCCGGTCGTGGGTGGCCAGGAGCACGGTCGTCCCGCGCAGGTTCACCTCCAGGAAGAGGCGCAGGATCTCCCACGAGAGGTCCGGGTCGAGGTTGCCCGTGGGCTCGTCCGCGATCAGGATCTCCGGCTCGTTGATCAGCGCCCGGGCGATGGCCACGCGCTGCTGCTCGCCGCCCGAGAGCTCGGGCGGGAACGCGTTCAACCTGTGGGCGAGCCCCACCCGGCGCAACGCCTGAAAGGCGAGCTGCTTCTGCGACCTGAGGTCCTGGCCGAGGATGCGCGGCAGGTAGGTGACGTTCTCGAAGACCGTCTTGCGGGGGATCAGCCGGAAGTCCTGGAAGACGACGCCGATCGTGCGGCGGAGGTAGGGAATCTTGCTGCGCGGGATCGAGGCCACGTTGCGGCCGTTGACCACGATCTGGCCCTCGGACGGGATCTCCTCGCGGAAGATCAGGCGGAGAAGCGTGGTCTTGCCCGCGCCGCTCGCGCCGGTGAGGAAGACGAACTGCCCCCGGGGGATGTCGAAGCTCACCTCGTTGAGGGCCGCCTGCTCGACCCCCGGGTAGCGCTTGCTGACCTGGAAGAACTGGATCAAGGGACCGGGTCAGTCCTTACCCGGCACGGTTTCGCTCTCCAGCGCCTGCCGGAGGAGCTGCTGCACGAGCTTGGGGTCCGCCCTCCCGCCCGACCGCTTCATCACCTGTCCCACGAGGAAGCCCATGACCTGGACCTTGCCCGACCGCACCTGCCCGACCTGCGCGGGGTTGGCCTCGACGACCTCGTCGACCCAGCGCTCGATCTGCGGCGTGTCGCTCACCTGGCCCAGGCCGAGCCGCTCCATCGCGGCCGAGGGCTCCTCGCCCGACTGCCAGATGGCCGCGAACACTTCCTTGGCCGCGCTGCTCGAGAGCTTGCCCTCGTCGACCAGGGCGACGAGCGCGGCGAGGCGGGCCGGGGGGATGGCCTGGTCGAAGCCCGCCTTCCGCTCCTTGACCTCTCGCAGCACCTCGCCCATGACCCAGTTGGCGATCCCCTTAGGGTTTCCGGTATGAGCTGAAGCCGCCGCTTCGTAGTAATCGGCCAGCTCCTTCGACGAGGTGAGCACGCTGGCATCCGCGGCCGGCAGCCCGAGCTGCGCCGCCATCCGGCTGCGCCGCTCCCAGGGCAGCTCCGGCAGCGAGGCGCGCACGGCGTTGATGCGCTCGGCGCTCAGCACCAGGGGCGGCAGGTCGGGCTCGGGGAAGTAGCGGTAGTCGTGCGCCTCCTCCTTGCTCCGCAGGAGGCGGGTGGTGCCGGTTTCGGCGTTGAAGCTGCGCGTCTCCTGAACCACCCGCCCGCCGGATTCGAGGAGCTGGACCTGCCGTCCGATCTCGTGCTCGATGGCCCGGGCCACGTTGCGGAACGAGTTCAGGTTCTTGACCTCGGCCTTGGTGCCGAGCCTCGTCTCCCCCCGCCGGCGCACCGACACGTTGGCGTCGCAGCGCAGGCTCCCCTCCTCCATGTTGGCGTCGCTCGTCGCCGTGTAGAGCAGGAGCTGGTGGAGGGTCTGGAGGTAGTCCGCGGCCTCGGCCGCGCTCGACATGTCCGGCCGGGAGACGATCTCCACGAGGGGAACGCCGCAGCGGTTGTAGTCCACGAGGCTCTCTCCGGGGAGGGCGCCGCCGCCCGGGGCCTCGTGCAGGAGCTTGCCCGCGTCCTCCTCCAGGTGGAGGCGCTCGAGGCTCACGCTCTTCTCGTGCTGGGTCAGGGGGAGCAGGCCCCCTTCGGCGAGCGGCCGGTCGAACTGGCTGATCTGGTACCCCTTGGGCAGGTCGGGGTAGAAGTAGTTCTTCCGCGCGAAGACCGACCGCGGGTGGACGTCGGCCCCGAGGGCGAGAGCGAGCCGGGTGGCGAGGTCCACCGCCTCCCGGTTGATGACCGGCAGCGTGCCCGGGTACCCCAGGCAGACGGGACAGACGAGCGTGTTCGGCGCCGCCCCGAACCGGTTCGGGCAGCGGCAGAACATCTTGGTCGCCGTCAGGAGCTGGACGTGGACCTCGAGCCCGATGACCGCTTCGTAGTCGTGGCCGGACATACGGCGGGTAGTCTAGCTCAGATTCGGGAGGGAGCCGGAGGCCCCCGGCCGGCGGGCATCCCACCGGCGCAGGCAAGCTGCACGGGCGGGGGGCAGCCTTTCCGGAGAGGGGAGAGAGCATCCCCGGCACGTGCATCTCGTGCGCGCCGGGTGCGGTTTCGTCCTCGCCGCGTGCAAACCGTACGGGCCGGACATGTCCTCTACGCGCCGGGTACGGCCCCGTCCCCGGCGCGTGCGCCTCCTAACCGAAGGTCACGGGGCCTGCCCGACGCGTACGCCTCGTCCCCGCCGCGTGCGCCCTGTCCCCGCCGGGTACGGGGCTCTACCCGGGGATTGGCGTACTCATCCCTGCCCTGGGAGGTCGCCGTGGAGCTTGAGGCGGGCGTCGAGGTATCTGAACCGGGACTCTTCGAGGTCAGCCAGCCGGACGACCAGCTCCAGCACCGCTGGAACAAACCACAGGGATGTGAATATCAGCAGATTGCCGAGGAAGGTTGCGACCAGCTTCCGCTCCTCCCGCACGTCCCGCTGCAATTGCAAGAGGATCTCGTTGATCTCCTTCGCCGCGTCCTTGCCCATGATGAGCCAAAGCTAGCACACGTCCCCGGCGATGAAGCACCCTCTTGAACAGGAGCGTCCCGCCAGGCCACGCCGGCCCGGTCCGGCGCCGCTCCGGAGACCGACCCATGCGCCGAACCCTCATCGCCCTCTCCCTCGCAGGCACCCTGGCCGCAGCCCCGTCCACCCTCCTCGACTCTTTCCGGACCCTCTTCCTCTCCCTCTGGGGCGATTCCGGGTGCATGATCGACCCGAACGGCCGCTGCGCCGCGCTTCGGGGAGATGAGGGGTGCATGATCGATCCCGACGGCCGTTGTGCTACCCAGCGGGTGGATGAGGGTTGCCGCATTGACCCGAACGGCGGCTGCCGCCGCGCTCCCAGGGTGGATGAGGGTTGCCACATCGACCCCGACGGCCGTTGTGGTTTCTAGTACCTAGTCAAACTCCGATCGACGGGTAGCTTCCTCCTGTAGGGAGGGGCAAGCCCCAATACTGTCCAGTTTAGACCCGTCACATATGAAGCCCGACTGGCATGCGGTGGGCCGTCCGCAGACCGCCACAGGCTACGGATGTCGGGTAGAGACGCCCCCAGTCCGCTGGCACAAACCTTCCGGGTGTACAAGGTCGGGGCGTCTCTTGGCCTCAGGCACCACCGAATAACGGGCGTCGTGGAGATCGTTGCCCGGTCACGCCTGTGGCATAGGCCTGTGGCATAGGCATGGTGCTGGGGTAGGCCCGCCTGCCGTGGGGAGACGCCCCGACCCTGTACACCCGGCAGGTTCGTGCCAACGGACTGGGGGCGTCTCTACGGCCTCTATGGTCTGGACGTGGGAGGCGTCAGCCTAACTGGACAGTATTGGGGCAAGCCCCTCCCCTACATCCACCTCATCCCGTCAATCTTGCCGTGACAGCCCACTAGCCCTCCCCCCCGGCCCCTTTCCCATCCGCACGCCCGGACCCCCGGGAGAGGGGGGCGTGACTGCGCCAGCCTCTTCTCCAACAGTGGCTCCGCATTCCTCAGGGCCTGGAGCCGTCCTCCTCAGCCCCCGGAGGGGGGCGGGCGGCATGTAGCCCGGGGTCAGAGCGCCGCAGGCGCGGCGACCCCGGGTAACCGGGAGAAGATTTTCAAGCCCCGGCAGGGGCGACAGAGGGGCCAGGGGCGTCAACCCCGCGGCGGGAGGGGGACGTCATGCCCCCGACCGCCGCGCCTTCTCGACCTCCGCGATGACCTGCCGGGCCAGCTCCACCGTGGCCGCCTCCTGCCTCGCGGCTTCGCAGAAGAGGGTCAGGGAAGCGAGCGCTTCCCGGCGGATCTTCTTTGACGCGAAGATCCAGGTCATGGCCTCCGCCAGCTCCCGCACCTCGGCCAGGCGTCCGGCCTCCAGCCAGAGTACCGAAAGGTCCAGCCCGGCCAGCGCCGCGTCGTAGGGCAGCTCCAGCTCCGTGAACACGGCCATCACCTGCTCCAGCAGGGTCATGGCCTCTTCCTTCTGCCCTATCCCGGCCTTCACCTTCGCGGTCAGCCACAGCACCCGGGTGTGTTCGAGGCCCTGCCTTGCGGCCAGCTCCTCGACCTTCGGCAGCAGTTGTGCCGCTTCCTCAAAGCGCTCCAGCCGAGCCAGGTTGTCAGTTTTGTTGAAGCGCAGCGTGAAGAGAAGGTGCGGATCCCCAAAGCCTTCGACCAAGGGCGCGGCCTCCTCCAGCACCGCCAAGGCATCGCCTGAATCACCCATCTGATGGAAGACGTTCGCCTTCTGCAAGAGGATCCGGCCGGAGGCGAGCTTATCCCCTGCGCTGGCGGCCCGAGCTTTGTCGAGCCGCTCCAAGGCGTGGGACCATTTGCGCTGCGCTCGCCGCAGCGAGGCTTCGAGGTCGAACAACCGCCACTTGGGGAACAAAGCCGAGGGAGCCCCAGCCGGCCATAGCTTCCAAGCGAGGGCGAATGCTTCGTCCGCACCCTCGAAGTCGTTGGCTACCCTCCGGGCGTTTCCGACGAAGCCCCAGGCATGACTGACCGCCATGAGGCCATCCTCGCCCAGAACGCGTTCCGCAATAAGCAGGGCTAGCCGAGCCACCTCCAAGGCGTCCTCTGCACTGTCGGCCGCCGTGCTCGCCGAAGCCTCACAGACTGTTTTCGCCAATGCGGCCCAGTTCCGGCAGGCGTCGACGGGAGCTGTCTCGATCCGGCACCGACGCTCGTCCGCCGGGAGGGGTTCCAGCGTAGTCCAGATGTCCTCCGCCTCTATGAGAAAGTCCCCGAGCGGCGACTGGATCGATTCCACCTCCTCTTCGACGAGCAGGGGCATCACCGCGAGGAGAACGGTATCCAGCATGGAAAGGCTGATCGCCGCTTCTCCGGTCTGGGTCCCGCGTTTCACCGCCTCCACCACCGAGGTCAGGAAACGGATGAGGTGCATCACCAAGTGCCAGGGGATGTCGGCCACCTGCGCCATTCGGCGAAGAGCGTCCTCCGACGGCGCAGACTTCCCCAGCTCCCAGTCGGAAATGTCGCTCTGGGTCACCCGCGCCGCCAGCGCGAGCTCTGCCTGCGTCATATCGGCCTCGGTGCGCAGGAAGCCGATCACGTGCTTCAGGACTTCAGGGTCTCCTCGTTCCGCCATGTCAATCTCCTCGCCCTGCCGGACATAGCCCATACTCTTTTGGTCCGCTTTTTTGCCGGAGGGCGCCCCCGCCGGTCATGGTGACCGCCGTCGGAGCGCTCTCGAGGGAGCCGCCCATGCACCAAGCTTCGTTCCATCGCAAAGCCGTCATCTTCCTGCTTCTCGCAACCTTCGCCGCTCCCTGGGCCTCGGCCGCCGGTTCCAGGTCGGACGAAGCCCGCGCGGCGAAGGAGGCAGGACCCTCTCTCAGTCTCCTCGGCCGCATTTCGAGCTTCCTCACGCGCATCTGGAGCGAGACGGGCTGCCATATCGATCCGAGCGGCGGCTGCGCGCCCGAGCCACGGCCCACGAGCTGGTCGGACGAAGGCTGCATGATCGATCCGAACGGCCGTTGCCGCTCATAGCCGTCCTCCTCGGCCTCTCCTCAGTCGCTCGCGGCAGAGGCCGAGTGCCTCGTTCTCTCGATGTCAGCGATTACCTGGCGAGTCAGCTCCACCGTCGCTGCCTCCTGCATGGCAGCGTCGTAAAAGATCCGAAGGGCGGCGAGGGCCTCCCGGCGGATCTTTTTCGAGTCAAAGATCCAGGCCAGACGGACAGCCACCCATTTGGCGTCCGTCGTGAAACCGGCCTCCAGCTTGAGCAGCGCCAGATCCAGGCCGGAAAGTGCCGCGTCGTAGGGGTGCTTCCGAGCGGTGAAATCTTCGCAGACCTTGTCCAGGCGGGCCATGGCCTCTTCCTTGTTGCCGAGCCCGGCGCAGATCTTCGCTTCCAGCCAGTCGACCCGAAGCAGGCTGAGGCCGTTGCCCTGGGCTGCGGCCATCTGCCGGACCGGAAGGAGCAACCGCTCGCTCTGCTCGTAGCGCTCCAGTCGGGTCAGGAGGTCGGCGCGGTTGAAGCGCAGGGCGACGAGGAGCTGCGGGTCTCCCAGGCCTTCGATCAGGGGGGTGGCTTCTTCGAGCGCTGCCAGGGCACTCTCGGCATCTCCAGCCTGGTGGAAGACGTTGGACCTGTTCATGAGGATTCTACTGGCGGCGAGCCGGTTCCTTCCGCTGCACTTCCTGGCATCGTCGAGCCGTTCCAGCGCCTCCGGGAAGCGGCGCTGCGCCCGGCGGAGAGAGGCTTCGAGGGAGAAGAGCTTCCACTCGAGGAGCAGGTCGGGATCGGAGCCGACCCCGGCGTTCCAGAGGCGCCAAGCGCGCACGAACGAACGGTCGGCGCCCTCAAAGTCTTCGCCGACCCTCTGCGCGTTGCCAACGTGCGCCCAGCAGTACCCCGCCGTCCGGTCCCGGAAGATCTCCTCGATGCGCTCGCCGATGAACAGGGCGAAGCGGGCGAGATCCAGTGCCTGATCCGCGCGGTGGGCCGCGGCTTTGATACTGGCCTCGCAGATCCGTTCCGCCATGGCCCAGGTGCGGTACCGGGGCCAGGTCTCGACGAGCTCGCGGCGCCTCTTCCAGCTCGCGACCTGCAGCTCGGGCCAGATCTCTTCCGCCTCATTGCGCTGAGCCTCGGCCTTGATCCTCTTCTTCTCGCGGATCAGCAGGGGGCGGAGGCACTCGACAACGCCCGTTGCCGCGGCCAGGCAGGCGCGGTCGATGCGGACGAGCTCGGGGCGGCGGAGGGCCACGGGAGAGGGGGGCTCCTCCGGGGGCAGGTGCTTGACGAGAGGGTGGAGGGCGAGGAGGGCGTCCACGGTCTCCGGGGCGTGGCCGATGGGCTCGACGGTGGCCTTGAAGGCGCCGCGGCTGAGCGGCTTATCGCCCCTTTCATACTTCCTCAGCAGGGAGTCGTCGGCGTGACCCAGGCGATGTGCGTGGTCCTTCCGGGAGATGCCGAGCACCTCGCGCAGGTAGATCAGCTCCCCGGCCCCTGGGGGGAGGGTCTCGTCCTCCGGCTCGTCCGCCCCTCTTCCCTTCATCGCGGAGACGCTCCTTTTCTCTCAGTCTACAGACTCTGGGTGCACGCGGCGGGTCCGGCGTGACAACGGCACGCGTAATACGTTGCCAATACAGGAGAAACGGTTCAACTCGGCATAGCTTAAGGGAAATCGCCGGTTCTGTCACCCGGCGACACGGGGTGCTCCTACGATCCCGGCATGGAGCAGGTGACGGACCGCAAAGCAATCCATCCTGACCCGGAGCAGATCGAGCGCTTCATCCTGGGCCAGAGCAGCCGCGAGGAGAGCCGGCTCGTGGCCCGGCACCTGTTGCGGGCCTGCCCCGAGTGCCAGAAGCTGGCCCTTGCCGCGTCGATCGTCCCCCTGCCGAAGACCGATCACCATGGCGCGCGTTGAGGAGCAGTACAGGCACCTCCTCCGGAAGCACCCGAAAGCCTTCTACTGGCTGAAGCGGGGGATTCACCCGAAAGCGGCGCGGGAGCTGGCCGCGGCCGGCATCCTGACTTTGGACGACCTCGCCGGCAGGACCCGGGAGGATCTTTCCGCCATCCCCGGGATGGGATTGCGGAGCCTCGCGAAGCTGGAGGAGATGCTCGGCTCGGTGATCCCGTCCCGGAAAGGGGACTGGGAGGAGCGCGGGCTGCCGCGGATCGTCGCGAACGCGCTCGGCCGGGCGGGGATCGATTCGATGGAGAAGCTCGGCCGGCTCACCCGCGAGCAGTTCCTCTCTTTTTCCGGGCTGGGGGAGGGCTCTCTGAAGGCGTGCGAGCGCATCCTGGGGCGCCCGCTCGATTCGCCGGTGCGTTCCCTGCGGCAGCAGGGCCTCCGGGCCTTCGCGGCCCACCGCCTGTCGAGGGCCGGGTTCCGCACGGTCCAGGAGCTGGCGAAGATGTCCGACCTGGCTCTCCGCAGGATGGGCCTGCCCTCGCGGGATATCGAGGTCTGCCGGAGCCTCGGGCGGGTGCCTCGGAAGACCTCCCGGAGCTGAAGACCCGGCCGGACCTTTCCGGCATGGCTCAGGGAAAATCAGCCCCCGCGGTACCGCCGCGGCCGGGCCTCGCCTACCGTTCCACCCGACATGAAGTCTCCGAGGTTGCCGGACCCGCCGGAAGGGCTCGGGGAGCGCATCAGCCGTCTCCGCCGCCGGAGACGGTGGACCCAGAGGGAGCTGGCAAAGCGGGCCGGCGCCAGGGCGGCCCAGATCAGCAGGTACGAGCGGGGCGGCCACGAGCCCCGGCTGGACGTGCTGAGCCGGATCGCCAGGGCGCTGGACACGACCACGGACTTCCTCATCACCGGCAGCGAGCCGGCGGGGGACGCCCGCTTCAGGACCCTGGTGCCCAGGCTCGAAGCGCTGCCCGCCGTGCTCCGCGACGGGTTGGCCGAGCTCCTGGAGGGCCTGCTGCGGTCTTACCAGGTTGTTCAGCCCGGCAGCGGGGCTTGGAAGCGGCAAAAGGCGCGAACCGCCCAGGCCGCCAAGGCTCCGGAGTGATCTACTAGCTGGCCTGCACTCACCAATCCCGCCGTCCATCTCCATTCCTGTGGCTCAATCGGCCATTCAGCGGCATGCATTTCGGTTATCACGATCGAGACTAGACGGTATTTGCCGTTCTCCCGTAGACTAGATCCAGAAGCAGGCAGTTTGGACTGACCCCAGCCTCGCTGGTGAGCCGTGGATGTTCTTCCTTCAGAGAGAGGAGAGTCATGCCGGATCAAGGGCCGTTGCAGTCGGGCAGCACGGAGGTGAGGCAGCTCATGAACGAGCTGCTGGCCATCGAGAGGCACCGCTGGCAGGAGGCGGCGCGGGAGGAGCGGTTCCGCAATCTTCTCCTGGCCGAGCTTCTGGTCGCCGAGAGCGGGCGTTTCGAGGAGGCCTGTCCGGAGAAGGCGGAGGAGCTCGCGAACCTGGCCCGGATGATCGCCGACCAGCCCTATCCGGGGCTCCTGGTCGCCCGGGTGGACAGGATCCTGGCCCGGTCGTATGCGCTCCAGGGGAATGTCCGGCGGCTGTCGGGCGACCGGCATGGAGCCGAGGAGCGGTTCCAGAAGGCGGCCTCGGCGCTGACGGGTCCGCCGAACGGGGTGGAGAGGGCTTTCTATTGCCAGAGGCTGGCGTGCCTGCGGGAGGAGCAGGGGCATGTGGAGGAGGCCACGGCGCTGTTGTGGCGGGCGGTCGGGATCTTCCGCGAGGCGCGGGCGATGGAGGCGCAGGGCGCGTGCCTGAGCCGGATCGCCTTCCTTTTCCTGCACGGGAACGAGCTGGAGCCGGCGAGCCGGCTCTTCGCCCAGGCCCGGGGGCTGCTGACCTTCGAGTGCTCGCCGGCGTTGGCGGCGCGTTGCAGCCTGGGGATGGCCCTGTGCCTCGCGGCCCTGGGACAGGGTGAGCCGGCGCGCAGCCTGAGGATGGAGAGCCGCGTGCTCGGGGAGGTCGTCCTCGACTCGCGGGTGCTGCTGGAGCTCGATTGGCTGGAAGGCCGGCTCGCGCTCCACCTGGGCGAGCACCAGGAGGCCATCGCCACGTTGTGCAGTGTCCGCCGCCGGTTGTTCGTGCAGCGCCGGTTGCTCGACGTCGCGCTCTGCTCTCTCGACCTGGCGCGGGTGTTCGTGGCCACGGAGCAGGCGGCCCGCGTTCAGGAGCTGATCGACGAGATGCAGGTGGTCTTTCCGGTCTCGCTCGACCAGGTGCGGATGCTGGTCGCGCTCCACGACTTCCTGGAGTCGGCCCGGAGCGGGAAGGACATGGACGGGGCCGCCCTCGAAGCGGTGGATCTGATCCGCAGGCCGATGGCGATCCTGAAGAAGCTTTGAAGACGATCTTCCGGGTCATTCCGGCCCGGATTTCCGAAAGGAGCATGTATGGAGCAGATGAAGACGGAGCAGCAGCCGGGCTCTCAGGTGGAAGCGCCGGTGAGGATGGACCTCAAGCCGGAGCGCATCCAGCAGCTTCTCGGGGACCTGCGCGGGTGGGCGCTGGGTCCGGACGGACGAGCGATCCAGCGCATCCGCCTGTTCACCCAAGCCGGGAAGGCTACGGGGTTCGCCCGCCGCGCGTGCCGGCTCGCCAGCAAGCTGCGCCAGCCGGTCCTGGTGAGGATCGCGGGCACCGAGGTCACCATCACTCTCACGGGGCACCCCGTCCGCGGCTGCACGGGCGGTCTCACGGACGCGGTGTTCAACCTGGCCGATCTGATCGGCTGACAACAGAAAGGAGAAAATGAAATGGCAACCAACTCGTACGCCGATTACATCAAGCACTGGGGGCACCTCGACGTCACCGTGGGGGCCAACCCCGAGCTGAGCAGCCTGGAGCCGCAGCGGGCCCAACTGGATCTCGAGCGGCAGGGACTCGAGAATGCGACGACGCTCCAGGCCACGCTCCAGGCGCAGGTCCAGCAGGCGTCGCGCGACATCGACGGGCACGTCGCGCGGGGCAGGGATCTGGCGACCCGCCTGCACGACGGCATCCGGGCGCAGTATGGCCGCGTGGATGAGAAGCTGTCGGAGTTCGGTCTCAATCCCCGCCGGCCGCGGAAGCCGATCCCGCCTCCGCCGCCGGTGGAAATCAAAAAGCCGTCCGAGCTGGGCCCTAACCCCTCTCAGACGGCCGCTCCCGGGACCGATGGCTCGACCTAGGAGGACCCCAGTATAGCGTGGATGTCGACCTGAGATGTCCGGGGGCGTGAGAACGCCCCCGGTTTTTTGCAGCCACTGCGCTGCAACTTGTCGCGGCCGAGCCCGTATCCACTCTCAGCTGTGCCCTGAAGACTTCCGGAGGAATGCATGCCTATGCGCTACGGCTGTGCCCGTGTGTCGTTTCACCTGCAGGTTGGAATGATCCTGGCGTTGGGGTTGTGGATAGCCCCGGCCGCCGAAGCCCAGAACAACTGCGGGACCACCGCGCTGGGCGACTATTACTGGAGCGCCTCCGGCCAGGTTACAAAGTCCAACAATTGCCTGGGCGGCTCCGGGTTCCGGTGCCACGCGGCGGAGACGCTGGGCTGGTCGGTCGAAAAGACCAACCCCGCGTGCAATCCCAACACGGGCAGCTGCGGGGTCAAGATCCACGCCACCGCCACCGTCCCCGGCCTGCGGGACATGATCATCGAAGAGGGAAGCCTCTTCGTTTCGCTGACACCCTGGGCCGAGTGGTACCCGTGCGCCGGCGCCGGCTGCACGAAGGACTTCACCTGCGGATTGGCGGCATTCGGAGGACAGATCAACTTCGACAATCTGGATACCTATATTCAGCGGGGGATCACCTGCGGCCAGGCCTGGTCGACGAACCTTTCGGTCAAGATCCGCGTCTGCGCGGGCAGCGCGTGTGAAAATGCCAACAACAACAAGGTGATCAATATCCCCGCGGTCGACCTCGCCATGGCGCTCGGCTGCGTCGCGCCTCCTCCCTACACCTGTACCGAGGGGAGCGGCGGATCGAGCGGGGCGGCAGGCACGTCCTGCCCCCTGTGCCAGCCCATAGGGGGAGAGGCGGGGGGAGGCGGCGCGGGTGGGGGCGGCGCGGGTTGCTCGGTGCCGACCGGCGGAGGCGGACCGAGCTGCGAGCCTGCCTGGATGGGCAAGTCCCAGCTCCGCTATGCCGCGGGTGGCGTGGGCGGAGACAATCTTCCGGGCACCACGGCCTGGCGCACGACCCTGGGCCGCTTCTGGTCGCACGACTTCGCGGAGCGGATCGTGATGGATCCGAACAACAGCCACGTCTGGCTGCTGACCCGCCACGGCGCCTTCCGCGAGTTTTCCAACCTGGCCGCGGGCGGCGGCCTGCGCCTGTACCAGGGCCGCGTGCCTTCCGACGAGCTCAGAAAGCTTTACTTCGACACCGCCACCAGCGGCTGGCAGCTCCACTCGCTCGACGGCCGCAAGGATTATTTCCTTTCCGACGGCCGCTGGGACAAGACCACCTTCGCGCAGGATCCGGGCAACCCGATCCAGGGCACCTACAACGGCAGCAACCAACTGATCACGGTCAGCTTCCCGGACGGCCGCAGCGACAGCTTTACGTATCATGTGGGCGGCAAGCTCGCTTCGATCACCGAGGCCGCGGTGGCGGGATCGGGGACGTCGTCGCGCACCTGGAGCTTCACCTGGTCTGGCGACGAGCTGACGCTCGCAGCGCGGCCCGACGGAACCTCGTGGCAGTTCCTCTACGACGCGACGCGGCCGGGCTATCTGACGCGCGTGGACCTGGTCTCCGGTGTCCAGTTGCGCGTCATGGCCGCGTTCGAATACCAGACCGGCACCAACAACGTTGCAAAGAGCTGGCGGGGAGATCCCGCTTTCAGCGGCTCGAACGCCACGGAAAAAGTGGCGTACAGCTACACCAACCCGTCGTTTCCGACCCAGGCCATCGTCACGCGCACGGTCTCGGGCACTTTCGATCAAGCCACGACGTACGGCATCGGCCGCGACTCGGCGGGGACGAAGCCGAAGATCACCTCGGTCCAGGGCTCCTGCCCGACGTGCGGGCTCTCGCCCCTGACCACCTTTGCCTACGGCGGCTCGAATTCGTTGCTGCCCTCCTCGGCGACCGACGCCAAGGGCACCCGCGCCGACTTCACCTACAACTCGGACGGCCGGCTGCTGACGAAGACCGAGGCCGCCAACGTGCCGAGCCTCACCCGGCTCACGACCTACACCTATGACGCCAACTTCCCGGGCCTCGTCACGCGGGAGGAGGTCCCCTCGACCTCCGGCGGCAGCAACAAGCGCCGCACCGACTCGGCCTACGACCCCACGACCGGCGTGATGACGTCGGGGACGAACGACGGCTTCGAGGGCGGCTCCGCCCTGGCGTCGGGGTTCAAGACGACCGCCTACACGCACAACGGTTCGGGCGAGGTGCTCACGATCGATCCGCCCGGCTTCGGGACCGCGGACGTGGCCTCCTTCACTTACAGCCTGTCGGGACGCAACGGCCACATCCCCGATACGCGCACCGATCCGTTGGCGGGGACGACGACTTTCGGGTACGACGGCCTCAACCGCCGCACCTCCGTGACCGATCCGAACGGGGTCGAGACGGTGACGACCTACGACAGTCTCAACCGGGTCACCGAGGTCCGCCGGAAGGGGGCGATTCCTGCCGACGACCTGGTGACGACCTCCACCTACACCTCGTTCGGCGACCTCTTCTGCAGGAAGCTGCCACGGGGCAATGGAGTCGAGTACGTCTACGACACCGCCGGACGGCTCAAGGAGGTCGTGCGCGGCACGGCGGTCGCGACCCCCACGAGCACGACCTGTCTCGACACGGCCCAGCCCCGCGAGCGCACGGTCTATCAGCTCGATGGCGCCGGCCATCGCATCGAGGAGAGTCTCGAGCGCTGGACCGGCTCCGCCTGGGCAAGCGATTCGAAGACCGCCTACGACTTCACCTGCCACTTGGACAAGGTCACCCAGGGAGCGGGTAGCCCCAGCCCGAGCGTCACCGAGTACTGCTACGACGCCAACGACAATCTCGAGAAGGCGTGGGACGCGAATCACCCCAAGGGCTCGCACGCGAATCCCACCCAGCAGCACGCCTACGACGCCCTCGACCGTTTGACCTCGACAGTCCTGGGGCCAGGTACGGCGAGCGCCGCCACGACCACTTTCACCTACGACGTCCAGGACCACCTCGCGTCGGTCACGGATGCCGAAGGCAACCAGACGACCTACACCACGTCGGACCGAGACCTCGTGACCCAGCAGGTGTCGCCGGTCTCGGGCACCACGGGCTACACCTGGAACGAGCATGGAAAGCTGCTGACGAGGACGGATGCGCGGGCGATGGTGGCCACGAGCACCGTCGACGCCGCCGGCCGGGTGACCCAGGAGACTTTCGGTCCGGCGGGCAGCCCCGATTCGACGTTGACGACGACCTACGGCTATGGCTCGACCCCGGCGCAGTTCGACGTGGGCCGGCTCACCGGCATCACCCGCAACAGCCAGACCGTCGCCTATGCCTACGATCGTTTCGGACGGATGCTGCAGGACGGCTCGCTCACGCACGAGTACGACGCCAACGGCAACCGGACCCGGACGAGCTACCCGGGCGGTGTCTCGGCGATCTACACCTACGACTCCATCGACCGCCAGGCCACGCTGAGCTACGACGCGGGCTCAGGCGCGCAGCCCCTGGTCACGGGCGCCGGCTACAAGGCGCTCGGTCCCCTGGCGACCCTCTCCCTGGCCAACGGCCTGAGCGAGACGCGGAGCTTCGACGCGAGGTACTTCCCGGACTGGATCCAGGCCGGAAGCCTGCTCGACTGGGACTACACGTTGGACGCCAACGGCAATCCCACCTCCATCGCGGGCTCGGTCGCGGGTGTCGCCTACTCCGCCAGCTTCGCCTATCAGGATTACCTCTACCATCTCACCCAGGGCGACGGCCCCTGGGGGAGCCGGGCCTGGACCTACGACAAGGCGGGCAACCGCCTGAGCTTCGCCAGGACCGGCGAGCCGACGCAGAGCTACACCTACTCCGGCGCGGGCAACCCGAAGCTCTCGGCCGTGACTCCCGCCCCGGGATGGGGCACGGGCTCCTGGAGCCATTCCTACGACGCCGCCGGAAACCAGATCTCGATCCTGGAATCGAACGACGAAGGGGCGGTGCAGACCGCGTTCTATGACATGGCCCCGGACGGACGCATGAAGGCCCTCCGGACCGACGTGGGACCGTCGCGCACGGATTTTCTCTACGACGGCCGCGGCTATCTCCGCGAGGCCAACTTCACCGTCAGCGGCTCGGGCGACGAAATCCTTGTCAATCCGGTCTACAGCAGCGAGGGTGTGCTGATGGCCCGCACGGAAGCCCGCGAGTGGACCGGATCGACGATCGGCCCGGACGGCGAGGACCAGGTCTCCGCCCAGATGAGCACCGATACCACCCGCGTCTTCTACTTCGCGGGCAGGCCGGTGGCCCAGCTCACGACCGGTCCCGAGCTGCTGTACCTTTCGACCGATCATCTCGGGACGCCGGTCCTTTCGACCGATGCCGCGGGCGCCGTGGTCTGGGCCGGAGGCGTGGAGCCTTTCGGCGCGCCCTGGACAGCCGGGCTGGACAACCCCGATCCCGACTTCTCGCGCAGCGGAGGCAGGCGGCGCGTGGCGTCACCCGTCCTGAGCACGCTGTCCTCGGAAAAGGTTTTCCTCCGCTACCCGGGCCAGTGGACGAGCGACGCGTTCCGGGTGACGGGCTTGTCCCAGGATGTCTATTACAACCTGAACCGCTGGTACCAGCCGGGAACCGGCAGGTACGCGCAGGCGGACCCGATCGGCCTCGACGGCGGAATGAACCTCTACGCGTACGCCTTTTCCTCTCCCACGAAGTTCGCCGACCCGCTCGGGCTGGCTTCCTTCCTCTGCCGCCGGCCGCTGGGAAATGCGAACCCGGAGAGGGGCGATACCCGGAGAGGGCCGGACATCTGGGGGAATCCGGTCTACCACCAGTACGTCTGCGTCGTGAACGGCACCACCGTGAACTGCGGCGGCCAGACCACCGACGGTCCCGGGTTTGGCAGGGGGCGGCCCACGCGGCCGGACGAGGGCGACGTCTTCGAGCCCACGCGGTGCCGCCCGATCAACGACGACGACACGTGCAACGAGGAGTGCATCACGCGGAAGATCGAGCAGCCCAGACCGTACTACGGCCTTGCAGGTCCGTTCACGAACTGTCAGGAATGGGCCACCGACGTCGTCTCCGACTGCGCTCTCGAATGCTCGTACCAGGACTGCGCGAATCCGCTGGCCTGCGCCATGAACCATCTGTTCTGACCTGTCATGAGCCGGAGAAGCATGAGAGTCGGAGGTTGGGTATGGATCACGCTGCTGCTCGTCAACCTGGTGCTCTGGTGGCTCCTCATGCTGAGAGGACAGGTGTCGCCGGAGCTGGCCGCGCCGATCGTGATCGGAATGGCGCTGCTGCTCAACCTTCCGTCCTGCATACCTTTCCTGTATCTCTTCGGAATCCTGGCCGGGGTTTACGACGCGGAGCCCGCCCTGGCCCAGGCCTTCATCGTCTGCCTGATCGTTTCGGCCTACGGCGCCGGTTATCTGCAATGGTTTCTGGGTGTGCCCTGGCTGATCCGCAGATGGAGGGGAAGACGGAGGGGAGACGCGGAGTGAGAAACGCCTATTCAAGGAGGAATGATTCATGATCCGGAGCAAGCTCGCTGCACCGCTTTTCCTTTTCATCGCGCTCGCCGGCGGCCTGGACTCTGCCGTTGCCGACGATCCGGTCGCGCTCGTCAAGGCGGGCCGCGGTCTCCTGGAGTGGATCCCGCTCGTCGAGACCGGGAGTGCGACCCTCACCCTCGCCGATCCCCGGGGGGAGGTCCGCACCGTCCGCTTCGGCCCGGGAGCGACTCCCGCGCTCTCGCTCTTCGATGCGCAGGGCGCGTCCCTGCCGGACGGCTCCTACACCTGGGAGCTCCGGTCCGCGGAGGGAGCCCAGTCCGGCTCCTTCACGATCGCGGACGGCGCCCTCGTCTCCCCGGACGCCGCCGAGCAGCCCCGCCTGAGGACCGCCGCGGACCAGGTGGTCCCCGACGACCTGATCGTCGACGGCAAGGGGTGCATCGGTCTCGGATGCGTCAACAACGAGGCCTTCGGAGCGGAGGCGCTGCGGCTCAAGCAGGGGGTCGTGCGGCTGCGGTTCCAGGACACGAGCTCGGGCGCCTTCCCGGGCAATGACTGGCAGATCACCGTGAACGACTCGGCGAGCGGCGGCGCCAACCGCTTCTCCATCGAGGACGTGGACGGCGCCAAGACGCCCCTGACGATCCGGGCCGGCGCCCCCGACAACTCGGTCTACGTGGACGGCACCGGCCGCTTTGGCCTCGGCACCGCCACGCCCGCCGAGAGATTCCACCTCCTGGACAGCGCGGACGCGAACACCCTCGCCACGGTCGAGAACACCAGCACCGGGGTGAACGGTGTCGGCGTCCTGCGCGCCAGGTCCGACTCCGCGACCGTGAACTTCCAGGCGCACGGCAGCGGGAGAACGATCTCGCGGTTCGGCCAGACGCTCGCGAGCTGGACCGAGTTCCTCCAGGTGAGCGGAAACGGCCTGATCATCGGCACGGTGGTCGACAAGCCGCTCATCCTGGGCACGAACAGTGCCAACCGCCTCCATATCACCCCGACCGGGAGCGTCGGCCTCGGCACCTCGGCTCCGGCCCAGAAGTTCCACCTCGCGGGCAGCGACGGAGCGACCTCGGCCTTGATCCAGGAGACGAATGGAACCGCGGCGACTCGCACGATGCTCCAGCTTTCGAACAACGGCGGCGTCCGGCTCAACTACGTCGACACCTCGCTGGGAGTGACCTGGGGGGCAAACATGATCTCCGGCAACTTCAAATTCATCAAGGCCGGCGCCGGCCTCACGGCCTTCGACCTCCAGGGAAACGGCAACCTGACCATCGGCGGGACCCTGACCCAGAACTCCGACCGCAACACCAAGCACGAGATCGTGCCCGTGGAGCCGGAGGAGGTCCTGGCCAAGGTCGTGACCCTGCCCATCTCGACCTGGAACCGCAAGGGGGACGACCCCCAGGTCCGCCACATGGGACCGATGGCCCAGGACTTCGCCGCCACCTTCGGGCTCGGCACGGACGAGCGGACCATCGCCACCCTGGACATGGCGGGGGTGAGCCTGGCCTCGATCCAGGCCCTCTACGGAAAGATGACGAAGGAGATGGCCGAGAAGGATGCGGAGATCGATGTGCTCCGCGAGCGTGTGGCGGCGCTGGAGAAGCTGATCGCGAAGCTGGCCGAAGGAAGGTGACGGTAGAATCCCGGGCCGTGAAGACTCTGCCCCTCTTCGCGGCCCTTCTCTTCCTGCTCGCCTCCTGCGGCGGGCCGGAGGTCCCCAACCTCGACTCCCCCGGGAAGACCATCGTCTGCCTGGGGGACTCGATCACCTCGGGAGTGGGCGCCGAGCCCGGCCAGCCCTTCCCCGCTCTCCTCTCGGAGAAGCTCGGCGTCGAGGTCATCAACGCGGGAGTGGCCGGGGATACCGCCGAAGCCGGGCTCGCCCGGGTCGGCGACGTGCTCGCCCTGGACCCCTGGATGGTGATCGTCGAGCTCGGAGGCAACGACATCCTGCGCCAGGTGCCTCCCGCGCAGACCGAGGCGGCGCTGCGCCAGATCCTCGACCGGCTCCTCGCCGCCAGGGTGGTGCCTGTCCTCGTCGAGGTCGAGGTCCCCTTCGCCGGGCGCTACACCGACGTGTTCGAGCGGCTCGACGAAGCCTACGACATCCCCGTGGTCGAGGACGCCCTCGGAGACATCCTCCTCGATCCGGCGCTGAAGGCCGATCCGATCCACCCGAACGCCGAGGGGCAGCGGAAGCTGGCCGAGGCGGTGGCCGACGTGGTCGAGCCGATCGTGGAAGCAAGACAGTGATCGAGGGGCCTTTTCAGGAAGGCGGCCAATGGTTCTGGCGGGCCCGCAAGGGGGACGATCAGGGTGAGGTCGAGGTCCGCTTTGCAGGGCGCGGGGCGCGTGAGGAACGGGAGGATGTCCTCCACCACATCGAGCCGGATGCGCCATCGGTCGCCTGGGCGAAGCAGTTCCACTCGGCCCGGGTCCTGCCCGCTCATCCAGGAAACTGTGGCGAAGGGGACGCTCTCTTCAGCGATGCTCCGGACCTCGCCCTTTCCGTGGTGACCGCCGACTGCGTGCCCATCCTGCTCGCCGGTCCTCAAGGGCTGGCGGCCGTTCACGCCGGCTGGCGCGGACTGGTGGGTGGTGTGATCCCGGCTGCTCTCCAGGCTGCAGGAGGAGGAGAGGGCTGGACCGCCTGGATCGGTCCGACGATCGGTCCCTGCTGCTACGAGGTGGGCGAGGACGTGGCGGAGCAGGTCGCGGCAGTGGGCGGACCGGACGTGGTCATCCCCGGTCCGGACCGCCCTCACCTGGACCTCGTCGCGGCAGCCCGGCATCAGTTGAAGGCGGCGGGGGTGGAGGAGGTTTACTCCGTGGCGAGCTGCACGCGGTGTGAGGCGGAGCGGCTCTACAGCTATCGCAGGGAGGGCCAGGCGGTGGGGCGGAACGCGGCCTTCATCTGGCGGCGCTCCGTGCTCTGACACCACGCGGGTCTCGTCCGAACGCTCGGAGCTGACCGCACGCCGCGCTGACGTCGTCGCCCCTCCGCCGGCGGACCGTGGCGATCAATCCTTTCTGACGCAGCCGCTCCCGGAACCGGTCGATGGTCTCGTCGTCCGGCGGCATCATGCGCTCGCCCAGCACCGGGTCCGGGTTGATCGGGATCAGGTTCACCTTGGCGCGCACGCCGCTCAGCAGCTTGACCAGTTTGTCGGCATCCCGGGTGGAGTCGTTGAGGTCGCGGATCAGGATGTACTCGAACGTGATCTTGCGCCCCTTCTCCAGGGGATAGCGGCGCAGGGCGGCCATGAGGTCCGCCAGCGGCCAGGTGCGGTTGATCGGCATGACCTCGGAGCGGAGCCGGTCGTCCGCCGCGTGGAGGGAGATGGCGAGGTTGGGGCGGCGCTCCCACGCGGCCATCTCCTCCAGGCCGGGGAGGATGCCCACGGTTGAAACCGTGATGCGGTGCGGCGAGATCCACTCGGTCAGGATGTCGAGGGCGTCCTTGACGTTCTCCACGTTGAGCAACGGCTCGCCCATGCCCATGAAGACGATGTTGAGCCCCTCCATGGGGAGGCCGCGGTCGGCGCGGATCGCCAGCACCTGGGCTACGATCTCGCCCGCCGTGAGGTTGCGGCCCGCGCCCCAGTAGCCGGTGACGCAGAAGGAGCAGGCGAGCGCGCACCCCGCCTGGCTGGAGATGCAGAAGGTCCGCCGATCGCGGACACCCCGGTCCGGGATGTCCACGGCCTCGATGGTGGCGCCGTCCGGCAGCTTGAAGAGGTACTTGCAGGTGCCATCGGCGGCCAGACGCTTCTCCGAGATCTCGGGCAGGCCGATGAGGAACCGTTCCGCGAGGCGCGCGCGCAGATCCTTGCTCAGGTCGGTCATCTTGGAAAAGTCGCGGATGCCGCGGGTGTAGAGCGCCTGGTAGATCTGCTCCACCCGGAAGGGGCGGTCGAGTATCGGCGCCAGGGGGGCCAGCTCTTCCGCGAGGCGCTCCCGCGTGAGGCCGAGCAGGTCGGTCCGGGTCTGAGTGAGGCTTTCCATGATGATGGATGGGGATGATGGATGGCGGGCCTTGCCCGCGGGGACGTCAGGTGGCGGTGGTGCGTTTCCGGCGGAGCCGCCGGGTCGGGTCGATGCCGATCGACCGCAGGAAGCTCAGGTCGCGGCCGTCGATCTGGAAGACCGGCTCACCCGGTCCGGAGCTGGAGCGGAACCGCGGGGCGGTCAGCGAAAGCTCCTCGATGCCCTCCCGCTTGCAGTCCACCAGCAGGTAGAGGGCATAGCCCTCCTCGCGGATTTTGCGCAGCGTCCGGTTCACGTCCGGCGAATCGGAGATCGCCTCGGAAAGAGCGCGCCGCAGCTCGCGCAGCATCTGATGGAGCTTCTCGTCCAGCTCGAAATCCTCCTCGGCCGCTTTGTGGGCCGACATCGTGGGCCGACGCCGCGATTATCACCCCTGTCCCGGAGGGTGTCAAACCTCGTCCCCGCCTTCAACAGGAGGCGTTCATTCGCCATTCCACAAGGGTTTTCGGGCATGGAACGTGGTAGTCTAACGGGCCTTGTCCGGAAAGAAGCGCCGATGTCCCAGCCTCTGAAAACCGAGCTAGTCGGGCTCGCCGATATCTCCGACATCGGGTTGGAAGCTTGGCTCGCGTCTGCGGGATACTCCCTGCGCGAGTCCCGGCCGCTCCCGGGCGACGTCTCGGCCCGGCGCTACACCCGCCTGACGGGCGCGGACGGCGTCACGGCGATCCTCGCCACCTATCCGCCGGAGGTCCGTAACATCTGCCCCCGCTTCCTGCGCACGACCGCGCTGCTCGAGAAGGCGGGAGTGCCGGTGCCCCGCGTGCTGGCTTCGTCGTGCGACGAGGGCTGGATGCTCGTGGAGGACCTGGGGCCGCAGACGCTCGGCGAGTGGGGTCAGGGCCGGAGCTGGAGCGAGCTGGGGGTCTGGTTCGAGCGCGCGCTCGACCTGGCGGACCGGATCGGCCGCATCCCGGTCAAGGAGCTGGACGGCCTCAACCCGCGGCTCGGACGGGAGCTTCTTCTCCGGGAGCTCGCGCAGACCTGGGACCTCTTCCTCCAGCCGCGGGGGCTCACCGGCGACGAGACGCTGACCCGCGCGCTACGCTCGGCCCTGGACCAGATCTGCGCCAACCTGGGCGCCGAGCCCCCGGTCTCCTGCCATCGCGACTTCATGGTGCGGAACCTGATGCCCCTGGCTGACGGCGGCTTGATCGTGCTCGACCACCAGGACCTGCGCCTCGGTCCGCCGGCCTACGATCTGGCCTCGCTGCCCAACGACACGCTCTTCCCTCCGCCCGCGGTGGAGGAGGCCCTGCTCGCCGCGGCACGGATCGACCCCATTCAGTACCATCGGGCCGCGGCGCAGCGGACACTCAAGGCGATCGGCACCTACACCTCCTTCGCCCTGCGCGGAGCCGAGCGCCACCTGCCGCTCGTGGCTCCGACCCTGGCCCGCTGCCTGGCCCACCTGTCCCGGCTGCCCGAGAGTGCGCCGCTGGTCCCGGACCTGGCCGAGGCCTGGGCCGCGGTGCTGGAGGCCTGATCTGCTAGACTGCCCGCAGGGGCACGACTGCCCCAGGAGCTTGAATCATGCCTAGCCTCGGTGTCCCAGAGTTGATGATCGTCTTCCTCATCGTCATCGTGCTGTTCGGTGCGAGCCGCCTGCCCCAGATCGGACGTGGGATCGGGGAGGGAATCCGCAACCTCAAGAAGGGTCTGAAAGACGAGACTCCGGATCAGATCGAAGAGAAGACCGGCGCGCCCCGTCCCTGAACGTCAGGGCGCGCCATCCCGGCACACCCGGATGCCTACCCGGCAGCCCGCGCCGCTGATACCGCTGCCGGCAGGGCCGCGAACGGGTCCCGCCCCCACCCCGCTCTGTCCCAGACCTCCTCCGAGTGCTCGCGGTAGAGCGCCAGCACCTTGCTGACGTACCGTCGGGTCTCCGGGTACGGTGGCACGCCGCCGTACCGCAGCACTGGCGCGAGCCCTGCGTTGTAGGCAGCCACCGCCCGCTCCACATCGCCGTCGAGCTCCTTCAGCAGCCAGGCCAGGTACTGGCTCCCGACCTCCAGGTTCACGGCAGGATCGTAGAGGTCGACCGTGCCATAGATCTCCGCGGTGGCGGGCATGATCTGCATCAGGCCCACCGCGCCCCGGGGAGAAACAGCATGGGGCGAGAAGCGGGACTCGGCCTGCACGATGGCGGCGACGAGCAGACCGTCGACCCGGTGCCTCCGGGTCACCTGCCAGATCTGGGAGCCGTAGGGAAGGCCGACCAGCAGCTCGCGGCGGGCGGCATCGGCGTCCTCCCCGGGGAAGAGCCCGAAGCGCCTGGGATGGGGGGGACGGGGGGAGAGAGCGGCCTCCAGGTCACCGGGCGTGATCGCCTGAAAGCGCCGGGCCTCGGACCTGGACTGCATCACCCATCGTGCAAGATCTTGAAGGGACTGGCCTTCCGGAGGGGAGTCCGGAAGCCGGAGAGGGTCGGGAATGGCGGTGTCGGACGGAGTGGAATCAAAGGAAAGCACCAGAAACATCATCGTCGCGAGCACCGTGAACGGCACGCGTTTCGGGTTCATAGCCCTCCTTGTCGCGGTCGCACGGTGAGAGCCCGGCACCCAGAAAGCGGCGCGGGCTTCTGATTGTAAACAATACAAGCCACCCACGACTACCGTGCGGGTGGCCTCGTTAACTCTGGCTGAATTTACTGCAGGATCAGTGCCAGAACTGGTGCTAGGAGTCGGTCACCGGGGACAGCTTCCGGCGCGGCGACTTGCGCGTCGCGAGGCCGTAGTCCTCGGAGGCGATCCCCAGGTCGGAGACCTTGTTGCGCAGCGTGTTGCGGTGGACCCCCAGCGACTTGGCGGAGCGGCAGAAGTTGCCCCGGTTCGACTTGAGGGAGGCCACGATGAACTGGCGCTCGAATTCCCGGCGGGCCTGCTCCAGAGTCAAGCCGCGGCGAACGAGCTCATCCACGATTTGAAACAGACGTCCGTTGAGGGTTTGGTCGGCCAAGAACGTTATCCTCGGGGAAATGTGTCGCGAGCCAAGGGAGCCATCAGACTAGCACAGGCGCCCGGATCAGCCCAAGCGCCTGTGCACTCGACACCGCTCAGTCAGGGGTCACTTCGGCGACAGCCGGTCCCCGACGAAGACCGCGTGACGCGACTCGATGATCTTGGCCAGAGAGGAGCTCTTGTGGACCGCCAGGATGGCGAGCTCGCCGATGACGATCGGCGGCAGCCCCTCGCGGTTCTTCCGGTAGATCGTGTACATGTCGCCCGGGGTGACGTCGGCATTCTCGCCCTGGTCGATGTAGACGACGTGGTCCTCGGCCAGGGAGACGATGTTGTCCTGCGAGAATAGGATGATGGGGTTGTCCCGCAGGTCCTCCTCCGGCTCCGGGTAGTTGAGGGGGCGCAGCGCGGTGGGGCGGCCCAGGGGCACCGGCTCGGGCACGAAGGTGCGGAGCTGCTGGCCCACCAGGATCGGGTCGCAGGAGTGGACGATCTCGGCGATGGCGGTCTCTTCCTGGACCGACAGCACCCGGATGCGGCCGAGGTAGTGGTAGAAGCGGCCGACCACCTGCCTGGTGACGGGGTGGATGACCTGGCGCTGGGGCTCGATCGCGGTGAACACGGTGCCGGGGCTCATGCCGCGAGCCCGCCCGCCATCCAGGTAGACGATGTCGCCGGTCGACAGGTTGTACTTGGCCGTGCCCGGCCGGCCGTACTTGCCGCGGAAGCCGTAGCTCGGGAGCAGGTCCAGGTCGGGAGCGACGGACTCGAACTCCGAGCCGATGATCGTGTGCTCGAACTTCTCGTCCAGGTCGCCGATGAAGCCCGTGCAGTAGATGTCGCTCTCGCCGCCGAGGGGGATCGGGTCGCCGGCGGCCTGCTCCGAGGTCATCACGTCCCCGTTCTCCGGAGAGCCGACGTCCTCGGGCATCCCGTCCGTGCCCGTGCCGTCGGTCCCCCCCTGCTCGGCGAGGGTGTCGACCGGCGCCACCTCGATGCCGAGCACCAGGGGGTCGCCCGGGTAGATCCAGTGGGCATCCAGGATGTACTGGTTCTTCTCCCAGATCTGCGGCCAGAGATAGGGATTGCCATAGACGCTGGCTGCGAGGTCCCAGAGCGTGTCGCCACGCTGGATGACATGGACCTGCACGCCCTCGGGCGGCTGCGGGGGATCCCACGCGGTCCAATGATCGCCCACCAGGTGAAGGTCCTGGGGTGGACGCTCGGCAGCCGCGAGGGGAGCGGTACCAAGCACAACGACAGCAAGGACGAGACCGGAAAGCCGCACTCTCATGAGGGCCTCCTGAACGCCGTGGAGGAAAGGCATAGTGAGTTCGCTATGCCCTAAGCTACAGTGCCTGCCTGCGGCTGTCAAGTTTACCGCAAGAAGGTTGATGTTGTGCTTGAGGGTTTGGGGGAGAAGCTCCCTCCCCTGCTCAGCAGGGGAGGATTTGTTCTAGCGCAGGCTCAGCCGCCGCTCGTCAGCCGCCGAGGCGGCCGCGGTGCCCGGGAACCGGCGCACGACCTCCTCATAGGTGTCGCGGGCGCCGTCGACGTCGTCCAGGGCTTCGAGGCACTGGCCGGCCTTGAGCAGGGCGTCGGGCACCTTGTTCCCCTCGGGGAAGCGCGAGACCGTCTCCCGGAAGGCGGCCAGCGCCCCCCGGATGTCGCCGCGCACGTAGCGGCACTCCCCGATCCAGTACTGGGCGTTGTCCGCGAGCTCGCTCCTGGGATTCCCCTGGAGGAAGCGCTGGAAGCTGGTCTCGGCGTCGACGAAGTGCCCCTGGTGGTAGAGCGTGTAGCCGCGGTCGTACAGGGCCTGGGACGCGGGAGCGAGCACCTCGCCGGAGCCAGGGTCGGCGGCCGGCGGTGGAGCCGGGGCGGGAGCCGGAGGTACCGGCGGACGGGCCTGAGGCCGGGTCTCAGGTCGAACCGGGGGTCGAACCGGGGGCGCCTCCGGGACGTCGATGTCGTCCTCCTCGATCTCCTCGACCCTGACGGGCGCCGGCTCGGGAGTGGTCGTCCGGGGCGTGGTGGTCCGCGGGGCCGCGGGCTGGGTCACGGTCCTCGGTGTGGCGGTGGGCGGCGCGATCCGCGGCGGGTCCTCAGCAGGCCTCGTGGTCTGGCGGGGAGGGGGCGCGGTCTGCGGGCTCGTCCCTCGGGAGGCCTGGGTGGAGGTCGAAGTCGGTCGGGGGCTGGTCGGCGCCGGGCGTCCTCCCGCCTCGCCCGTCTGCTGGCGGAGCCGGGCCATCTCGACCTCGTTCATGGCCGCCTGGCGCTGCAGCTCCACCACCTGGGCGCGGAGCCGCTGGATCTCCTGCTCCAGGGCGGAGGTGTCGGGCCGGAGAGGGGTGCCGGCACAGCCGGCAGTGACCAGGACGAGGATGCCGAGGATCGCCAGGGTGGCGCGGTGCGTCATGTCTGCGCTCTCCTTTGCGGGATCTCCGCGAGGTAGGGGCTCTGCGGGTGTTCGGCGCGCAGCCGGTCGAACGCCTTGGCCGCGTCCTCCGCCTTGCCCATCTGCTCGTAGGCGAGGCCGAGGTGGTAGATCACCTTGTCCCGGTCCGAGTACTGCGGGTAGTTCTCGAGCAGGGTCTCGAAGCGCTGCACGGCCCCCACCGGGACGCGGTGGCGCATGTAGAAGCGGCCCACGGTGAACTCGTGCTCGGCCAGGTTGTTCTGCACCAGGGCGATCTGCTCCTGGGCCTGGGCCGCGTACTCGCTGGTGGGGTAGATCCGCACCAGCTCCCGGTAGGCCTCCAGCGCCTTGCGGGTGACCGTCTGGTCACGGTCCGGCTTCTCCATCCGCTTGGCCAGGCTGTTGGCGATCTGAAACTGCACGTAGGGGGCCTGCTCGCTGGTCGGGAACCGGTTCAGGAAGTCCCGGTACTTGGCTTCGGCCTGGACGTAGTTCGTCGTCCCGCCCTCCTGGTAGTAGGTATCGGCTGCCAGGAGCAACCCCTCGCGGCCGATGGCCGAGTTCGGCTCGACCTCGAAGGCGTGGGTGAAGTAGGGGCGGGCCTTCGCGTACTTCTGGTTCGCGAGCAGCTCCTTGCCCTGGGCGAGCGACTCCTCCGCCGAAAGCTGGAGGATGGGGTCATCGGCTTGGCCGCTCCGGCAGCCGGCGAGAGCCAGGAGGAGCGCGGCCAGCAGAAGGAAGGTTCGTTTCATATCGTCTCCGGCCGAGCGTGCGTGCGAAGCTCGGCTATCATGGCAACCGGGTCGCTCGCCGCGAAGATTCCCGACCCGACGATGCAGGTGTCCACCCCGGCGGCGACCACCTGCCCAATGTTACCGCGGTCGATGCCTCCGTCCATCGCGATTTCGACCGCGGCGCCGCTGTTTTCGATCATTTTCCTGAGACGCCGCGCCTTGTCGAGCGCCCGCGGCAGGAAAGCCTGGCCGGCGAAGCCCGGGTTCACGGACATGAGCAGCACGAAGTCCGTCTGCGGCAGGACGTCGGTCAGGAGCTCCACCGGCGTGGCCGGGTTGAGGACCACGCCGGCCTTGGCCCCGGCCTGCCGGATGCGGGTGAGCAGCCGGTCCAGGTGGACCGCCGCCTCCCAGTGCACGGCCAGGCGGGCCGATCCCGCCTCCAGGTAGTCGTCCAGCAGCCGGTCGGGGTTGGACACCATCAGATGGACGTCCAGGGGGAGCCGCGTGCGGCGGTGGAGCGCCTTGACCACCGGGACGCCGAAGGTGAGGTTCGGGACGAAGTGTCCGTCCATGACGTCCACGTGGACCAGATCCGCCCCGCCCTGCTCGCAGACGGCCAGCGCCCCGGCGAAGTCGGCCAGGTCCGCGGCGAGGATCGACGGCGCCAGCCGCATCAGGGAGGTCCGCCCTCCGGCACCGGGGTGGGCGAAGCGGGCACCGGGGCATTTGGGGAAGTTGGGGAATTCGGGGTGAGGAACAACGGCGTGGCGCTGTCGATCGGGGTCTCAGCCGTGGCAACCACAAGAGAGATGTTGTCCTGCTTGGTCAGCGGATGGCCGGGGAGCGGGTACTGGCGGAGGATCACGCCGGCCGCGACCCCTTCGTAGCGCTCGTACTTGACGTTGCCGAAGGTGAAGCCGCGCTGCTCGAACAACGGGCGGACGCTCTCATAGTCGCGATAGACGAGGTCGGGCATGACGTAGCGCTCCGCCGGCAGGTTGAGGGCGAGGAGCACGTGCACCGGGGTCGAGGGCGGGATGTTCGCGCCCGTGCCCGGGTCCGAGGTCAGGACCGAGCCGGTGGAAGCGGTCGTGCTGAACGCGCCCAGGAGCCGGCCGACGGTGAGGCCGCTGCCCGAGAGGGCCGCCTGGGCAGCGGGCAGGGTCTTGCCCTCCAGCTCGGGCACCTCCACGCGCTGCGGCCCGTTGGAGAGCACCACGGTGACGCCGCTCCCCCGCTTGACCAGGGTGCGGGCGTCGGGGCTCTGCCGGACCACGTGCCCGGCCGGGACCTTCTCGCTGTAGCGACCCTCGTTCTCGACCCCGCGCAGCCTCAGCCCCTGGTCCGCGAGGCGGGCGGCGGCCTCGCCCCGGGCCAGCCCCTCGACCGGCGGCACCGTGGTGACGCCGCTGCGCACGAACAGGCTGAACGAGGTGTAGGCCGCCAATCCGAAGACCAGCATGATGACCACGCTGTAGGCCAGGTAGACCAGTCCGCGGACGAGCTTCGGTATCGCCGACATCGCGCGGCAGTCTACTAGAATCCCGCGCATGTCATCCCCCCCGCCGAAAATACCTCCTCTCGGTGCCCACATCTCCGTGGCCGGGGGCCTGCCGACCGCTTTCGAACGAGCCGCCGACCTGGGCTGCGACGCCATGCAGATCTTCGTCAAGAACGCCAGCCAGTGGCGCGGCAAGGAGATGCTCGACGCCGACATCTCCGCCTTCCGGGACGCCCACGAGGACAGCGCCGTGGGTCCTCTCGTGGCCCATGGCAGCTACCTGATCAACCTGGCGGCGACGGACCCCGTCATCCTGGAGAAGTCGCTGGACGCCCTGACCGACGAGCTGATCCGCTGCTCGCGCCTGGGGGTCGCGGGGCTCGTCCTCCACCCGGGAGCCCACCTCGGGGCCGGGGACGAGGCCGGGATCGAGAAGGTGGCCGCCTCGCTGGATGCGGTGTTGGGAGACCTGCCGGACGTGTCCACCCGGGTCCTTCTCGAGAACACCGCCGGCCAGGGGAGCTGTCTCGGCTGGAGGCTGGAGCAGCTCGCGGCCATGCGCGCCCGGGTGGCGGAGCCCCGCCGGGTCGGCTTCTGCCTGGACACCTGCCACACCTTTGCCGCGGGCTACGCCATCCACGAGGAGTCCGGCTTCTTCGAATTCCTTGCGGAGGTCGAGGAGAAGCTCGGGCTCTCCGCCGTGGGCTGCTTTCACCTGAACGACTCGGTCCGCCCCTTCGGCTCGCGGCGGGACCGGCACGCCCACCTGGGCGAAGGGGAGATCGGCCTCGATCTGTTCAAAAGGATGCTGACCGAGCCGCGGCTTCAGACGATCCCCATGGTGCTGGAGACCGAGCCGGGGGACGACATGGCAGGCCACCGCAGAGACCTGAACGTCCTGCGGGGCCTGGTTGGATTGAAGAAGAGGAGGAAGAAGAAGAGGAAGTGAGGCCGTTCCCGCTCCCTCTCCCCCGGCACGGGGGAGAGGGCTGGGGAGAGGGGGAACGGGATCAATTCACCCAACGGTCGATGAGCCGGTTGATCACGGCCTTCGGGTAGCTCTTCGTGGGCGAGGGGAGATCCTTGAGCGCGCTCTCCACCTGCGGCATCGATTCCTCGACCGAGGCCACCGGGTTGGCGAGGAAGCGGATGCGCTGCCGGCGGTCCACCACCACCAGGGCCGGGGCGGACGGACGGCCTTCCTCAGAGGGGGCCACACCGTAGGCGGCGGAGAAGTTGCGGTCGTCGTGGAGCAGGGGGAAGAGGAGCTTGCGCTCGCGCTGGAGCTTCCGGAGGTCGTCGAGCGGGGCCGGCGACACGGCCAGGATGCGGACCTGGAGCTTCACCAGGGCCTCCCGGCGATCGTTCAAGGCATCAAGGTCGCGCAGCGCGCGCTCGTCCGCCGCTTGTCCGGAAAAATTGGCGAAGAAGTAGACCACCATGGCCGTCCGGACGACTTCGTCCTTCAGCATCAAGAGGGCGTCTTCCGTCGAGCTCAGGTCAAAGTTCGGCGCTTCATCGCCGATGGAGATCGGACCGGGCATGCTCTCTCCTCTTAGGATCCGGGGCGCAGGCCGCCCGAGAGGTTTCTCACCAACTCAGTCTTCGACAGGTCGAAGTAGATCACAACGAACATCAGCAGGAGGATCATCACGAACCCGACCTGGCTGATGACCTCCTTCATGCGCAGAGGGAGGTCGCGCCGGATCACCTCCTCGACCAGGAGGATGGAGATCTGGCCGCCGTCGAGGATCGGGATGGGCAGGAGGTTCATCACCGCGATGCTGATGCTGAGCAGGCCCATGAGGTAGATGAGGGGCTTGGGACCGCTGCGCGCCGCCTCGCCGGTCTCGCGGGCGATCCCGAGCGGACCGACGAACGTGCTCTTGGCCGACGTCTCGCGCTTGAAGAGCTTGCCGAGGATGTAGAAGGTGTCGCGGACGATCTGGACGTTGTACTTGACCGCCTCGACCACGGCGCGGGCCGGGCCGTAGCGCTGGAACAGGCCGATGCCCACGCCGATCTTGCCTACCTTGCCCTCCAGGTCGGGCGTGACGTTGAGGGTCTGGAGCCGGCCGTCGCGCATCACCTGGATGTCGGTGGCAACGCCGCCCCGCTTCTCGATCTGCTCCACGAAGCTCTTGCCGTCCGCGACCGGACGTCCGCCCACGGTCCGGATCTCGTCGCCGGGAAGGAAGCCCGCCCTGTCGGCCGGCGAGCCAGGGTAGACCCTGGTGACCTGGGGCCGGAAGATGGGGTAGAGGCCGGCGGTGTCGCCGTTGCCGTCCCGGGGGTTGATCTTGGGGGTGACCGTCGCCTGCAGAACCTGCTTCTCGCGCTGGAACCGGATCGGGACCTGCTGGCCGCCGCGGGTGGTGAGCTCGATCAGCACCTGCATCCAGTTCTTCACCGGCTTGCCGCCGACCTCCAGGATCACGTCCCCCTTCTGCAGCTTCGCCTCGGCGCCGGAGGAGCCGGGCTCGACCACGCCGACGACCGAGGGCACCGAGGTGGGGTTGCTCGCCTCGATCCCGACCATGAAGAGGCCGGCGAAGATGGCGATGGCGAGGATCACGTTCATGGCCGGGCCGGCCAGGTAGACCAGGACCCGCTGCCAGCGCGGCTTGCTCAGGAACTCGCGCGGATCGTTGCCCGTGGCCTCCTCGATGCTCTCACCGCCCAGACGCACGTACCCGCCGAGCGGGATCGCCGACACCCGGTACTCGGTTTCACCGCGCTGGGTGCTCCACAGCTTGCGGCCGAAGCCGACGGAGAAGGTGAGCACCCGGACGTCGAAGGCCTTGGCGACCAACAGGTGACCGGCCTCGTGCACGATGATGATCACGCCGAGGGCGAAGATGAACGAAAGGAGCTGGATCAACAGAGTTGTCATTGGTACGGGCCCTTTATCGCAGTCGGCGGCGTCGGCGCAGATTCTCGATTATACCGAACCGGCTGGCACCGCCCGGCATTCCCCCCGGACCCCTCGGATCATTGGGGGAGGGGGACCGGCACGCCCTCGACCCGCAGCAGCCAGAGCGCCAGCACCAGGACCGGAGCCGCGAACAGCAGGGCGTCGATCCGGTCCAGCAGGCCGCCGTGCCCCGGCAGGATCTGCCCGGAGTCTTTCACGCCCGACCCGCGCTTGATCATCGACTCGACCAGGTCGCCGATCTGGGCGGCGGCCGCGGTCAGCGCGGCCACCAGCAGCAGCTCGGGATCGACCCGGTCCAGCCGCCACCAGCTCCAGACCGCGGCGGCCAGGATCGAGGTCGCGAACCCCGCGGCCGACCCCTCCCAGCTCTTCTTCGGGCTGATCACCGGCGCCATCTTGTGCCGGCCGATCGCCGACCCCACGTAATACGCCGCGGTGTCCCCCAGCCACACGATGGACAGCAGCAGGAAGACGAGCCAGGGATCGGCCTGCTGCAGGTAGTGCAGGCTGGAGATCGGCAGGGCGAAGTAGAGCACGCCGAAGCCCAGGATGCCCAACGCATCCAGTGTCTCGGAGAGCGGAACCCGGGACAGCAGGATCACACTGCCCAGGCCGACGGAGAGCAGGACCCCGGCCGTGAACAGGTGGAGCCGCGGATCGAGGAGCTCGCCCCCTTCGATGAGCGAGGCGCTCAAGGCCACGGCCGCGAGGGGCACGACGGCCAGGAGAATCTTGAGCGGGGCGTGGGGCGCCCGGTTGCGGACGATCTGCAGGTACTCGTAGACAGCCCCGCCGACCAGGATGGCGGCGAAGGCGAAGAACCAGGGTCCCGGCAGCTTGAACAGGGCCAGGAGGACGAGGGGAGTCAGGACCGCGGCGGTGAGGAGCCTCTGCATGCGGCGCCGCCCGTCGGGAGAGATCGGCCTGGGTCAGACCGGACGGCGTCCGGCCGCGAAGAGCCCGGCCTCGGCTGGCTCCCCGGCCGGCTCCGCCGGCTCACCCTTGAGGACCGCGCCGTAGCGCCGCTCGCGCCCCTGGTAGGCGAGGATGGCTTCGAACAGGTCTCGCCGGCGGAAGTCCGGCCACAGGGTCTGGGTCACCCAGATCTCGGTGTAGGCGATCTGCCAGAGGAGGAAGTTGCTCACCCGCAGCTCGCCGGAGGTGCGGATCAGGAGGTCCGGGTCGGGCTGGCCCGATGTGTAGACGTAGCGGTTCAGGGTCTCCTCATCGATGTCCGCATGCTTGCCCGCGGCCCAGTCGGCCACGATGCGGCGGCAGGCGTCGACGATCTCGCACCGGCCCGAGTAGTTGAGCGCGATGTTGAAGACCATCCCCTTGCAGTGCCGGGTCGCTTCGAGAGTCGCCTCCAGCTCGCGAACCACGGTCGGGTCGAGCTCCTGCCAGCGGCCGATGGCGTGGAAGCGGATGTCGTTGTCGACCAGGTTCTGCCGTTCCTTGCGCACGTACTCCTTGAGCAGGTTCATCAGGGTCCAGACCTCGAAGCGCGGGCGCTTCCAGTTCTCGACCGAGAAGGCGTAGAGGGTGAGCACGTCGAGCCCGAGCTGGGCCGAGGCCTCGACCGTGTCGCGCACGGCCTGGACGCCTGCCCGGTGCCCTTCGACCCGCGGCAGGTTGCGCGACTTGGCCCAGCGCCCGTTGCCGTCCATGATGATCGCCACATGCCGCGGCAGCCGGGGCAGGTCGATCCGGCGGACGATCAGCTCTTCGGTGGAGCCTGGGGGCGCGAGTTTGGAAATATCGGCCATGTCGAAGGTCCCTTAAGGTACCACAACCCCATCACCAGCCAAGGGAACCGGAAGGAAACCGGGAGGGTAGAACACGGTCTCCAGAACCAGGCCGTGGGCCGGAGCCGTAGGGCCGGCTTCGGATCGGGGGCGGCCGGCGAGCAGGTCCGCAAGCTCCTCCGGATCACGGCGGCCGAGCCCCACATCGATCAATGTCCCGACTAGAGCACGAACCATGCCGCGGAGGAAACCGTCGCCGATCACGGTAAAGAGCAGCTCCGGACCCTTCGCCGTCCAGGCCGCGGCGTAGATGCGGCGGAACGGCTGGCCATGGCTCCCCCCGGCCAGGGCAAAAGCCGAGAAGTCGTGCCGGCCGGGGAGGAACGAAGCAGCCCGCTGCATCCGGTCCGGATCGATCCCCGCCGGCACCTGGACCGCGAACGGCACATCCAGGGGGGAGAGCACCCCGGCCCGGCTCAGGCGGTAGCGATACTCCTTGCCGACCGCGCTCTTCCTGGCGTGGAAGCCCTCGTCCACCAGCTCGGCAGCCAGGACCCGGACGTCCTCCGGCAGTTGGTGGTTGACCCCATGGACCAGGGCGCGGGGCGGGAGCGGACGCGGCAGGTCAAGGTGCGCCACCTGCCCCCGGGCATGGACCCCCGCGTCGGTGCGGCTCGCCCCCGTCACCCGGACGGGCGACCCCGCCAGCTTCGAAACCGCCTCCTCCACCACCTGCTGGACGGACAGGGCGTTCTCCTGGCGCTGCCAGCCGGCGTAGCGGTCGCCGCGGTAGGAGAGGGTCAAACGGGCCCGGTTTGATCCCATCCCCCCTCTCCCCTACCCTCTCCCCCGTGCCGGGGGAGAGGGCGCCTCCGCCCATCCCCGGGCAGCGAAGAAGACGATCGCAAACGGCACCCAGATCCCGAGATACACCCAGGGCCACAAAGGCACACTCATGAGCGTCAGGTAGGAAAGCAGAATCAACCCCGAAAGCGCCAGCCAGGCCCGATTCCGGGTGAGCGCCGCCCAGGGGAGCACCCATAAGAGATACCAGGGATAGACGGTCGCCGAGAGGAGCAGCAACCTCCCGAAGAGGCGCCCGGTGCCGGTGACTGGATCGGTCTCCCTGAGCGAGCGCAGGACCACGGCGGCCATCCCGGCGGCGAGGAGGAGCTTGGCCAGGAGCTGGGGATAGAGGTACGGATAGATCCAGTCCCAGGCGTACCACATCTCCGTCCGGCGCTCGAGCGCTTCCAGCCCGCGGGCGATCCAGGGCGCGGCTCCGGTGGCATCCAGCAACCTCCAGAGGGGCTCGTAGACGGGACCGTTGAACTCCCAGGAGACTCCGTAGGTCAGGAGACCCGGAGGGATGCCCCCGACCGATGCGACTACCGGCAATCCTGCCGCGGCGAGCAGGACGGCAGCCGTCCCCAGGAACCGTCCGGGCCTTCCGCTCTGGCGCGACCACATGGGCAGGGCCGCCAGGGGGACCAGCTTGGCGAGGGCTCCGGCCGCGGACCAGGTTGCCGAGGACCAAGCCGTCGCGGACAGCGTCCGGACCTGGCTCAGGGCGAGGACGGCTCCCACCGTGGCGGCCACGCCCAGGGCGTCGACGTGACCCATGCCCGAGACCTCCAGGGCCACGAGGGGGTTCCAGGCGTACCAGGCGATCCGCCCCTCGGGGATCCCCCGGCGCCGGGCGAGGCGGAGGAGGAGCGCGCAGGTCCCGAGGTCGGCGGCGGTTACCAGGAGCTTCCATGCAAGGATTGGAAACGGGAGCCGGCTCGCTATACTGAATGCCGCGACGGAGAGCGGCGGGTAGACGGTGGGCACCTCGACATGAGGGAGAATCCGCCAGTTTTCGTCGCGGAGAGGGGCGAGCTCCGGGTCGGCGGGGGGCAGGGCGTAGGGGTTGAAGCCGGCCAGGGCGACCTTCCCATCCCAGAGGTAGCGCAGCGCGTCGTCCGACAGCGTGAGCGGCAACGGAAGCATCGGCAACCTGAGGAGCAGCGATCCCAGGAGGATCACCCTGCCGGGGCGCAGGGCGGCTTCGAGCCGTGGAACCGAGAAGGCGAGCCAGAGGAAGGCCGAGCCCAGAAGGGTGAAAACGAGCGGAAGACGATGAGACAGATCCGAGACGGTCGCAAGACCTGCGCTAAGTCCAAGCAGCGGGAGCGCCAGCAGGGGGGCTTTCAGCGATGAGCTTTCCGGCGAGCTTTTCGGGCGCAGGGCTGCTGCTGACAATCTATTACCTCGTCCTGGGGGTCCTCGCCTTCTATGGCCTGCACCGCCTGGCGCTCGTGATGGTGTACCTGCGGACCCGGAAACGTGTGCCGCCCCGTCCTCCCGATCCGCCGGAATGGCCCGTGGTCACGGTGCAGCTCCCACTCTACAACGAGATGTACGTGGCCCAGCGGCTCATCGAGGCCGTCTGCCGCCTCGACTACCCGCGCGACCGCCTGGAGATCCAGGTCCTCGACGACTCGACCGACGAGACCACCGGCATCGTGGCCCGGGTCGTGGAAGAGCAGCGGCGCCAGGGGATCGACATCCACCACCTCCACCGCACCGACCGCAGCGGCTTCAAGGCCGGGGCCCTGGAAGCCGGGCTCGCCCAGGCCCGGGGTGGCCTGATCGCGATCTTCGACGCCGACTTCGTGCCCCAGCCCGAGTTCCTCAAGCTCTCCGTGCCCTGGTTCTCCGACCCGGGGCTGGGCATGGTCCAGGGGAGCTGGGCGCACATCAACCGGGGCTACTCGCTGCTGACCCGGGCCCAGGCCATCCTCCTCGACGGCCACTTCCTGATCGAGCACACGGCGCGGCACCGGGGAGGCTGCTTCTTCAACTTCAACGGCACGGCCGGGATCTGGAGGCGCGAGGCCATCCTCTCCCCGGGCGGCTGGCAGCACGACACCCTGACCGAGGACCTCGATCTCTCCTACCGGGCGCAGCTCGCGGGCTGGCGCTTCCTCTACCTCCCGGACCTGGCGGTCCCCTCCGAGCTGCCGGTGGACATCAACGGCTTCAAGGGGCAGCAGTACCGCTGGACCAAAGGGTCGATCCAGACCGGCCGCAAGCTCCTGGGCCAGATCCTGCGCTCCCCCCTCCCCTGGCGGGTCAAGTTCGAGGCGTTCGTCCACCTGACCAACAACACCAGCTACGCCCTGATGATCTTCATGGCGCTCCTGATCTTCCCGGCCATGGTGATCCGCAGCGACGCCACCTGGTGGGACATGCTGGTCATCGACCTGCCCCTCTTCCTGTCGGCGACGACATCGGTGATGGTCTTCTACCTGGCGAGCCAGTCCGCGGCTGGGCTCGGCTGGCGGACGCAGGTGCGCTACCTCCCGGCCGTGATGGGTCTGGGGATCGGACTTTCTGTGAACAACGCCCGGGCGGTTGTCTCGGGCCTGTTCCAGAGCGGGGGCACCTTCCACCGCACGCCCAAGTACCGGATCGAGCGCCAGGGGGAGGACTGGCTGGCCAAGCGCTACCGCTCGGGACGCAACGTCTCTCTCTGGATCGAGCTGGCCCTGGCCCTCTACTTCGTCGCCTGCTTCACCTGGGCCGTGGCACACCGCATGTGGATCTCCCTGCCATTCCTCTTCCTCTTTGCCCAGGGCTACACCTACATGACCATCCTGACCCTCCTGCCCGCGCTCCGGGACCGCGGGTCGCGCCCGGACGCCGCCTGACTTCGGGCTCGCCCTTTGCAGCCGGAACCGGAAGCCTTCGGGTCCCGTCCAAGGAGAGAGGGACCGGCCTGCGCCAGTTTCGGACGGAACGTGTGCTTTTCCTCTTGAACAGAAGCTGTGGGGGCTAGAATTGCCGTATGGCCTTCATGGAGCGCCTCTCACCCCAGGAAGTGACCTTGCGGCCCGCGGTGCCGCGTGACGCCGAGCTGCTGCGCCAGTGGCGGGCCGAGCCGAGCGTCCGGCGGTATCAGCCGCTGAACGAGCTGCCCACGGCGCAGCTCCGGGCGGACGTGGCGAGCCAGCGGATGCCCGATCTCTATCGGGGACGGGGCGAGAAGTTCCAGTGGATCGTGCAGGTGGACGGCGAGGCCGCGGGCTGGATCACGCTCGTGGTGAGCAACTGGGAGCACGGTCTGGCCGAGGTGGGCTACGCCCTCACGACCATCTTCCAGACGCAAGGCGTGATGACCGAGGCCCTGCAGGTCCTCCTCGACGACCTCTTCCTGAACACTCTCCTGGAGCGGGTCGAGGCCCGCTGTGCCGTGGAGAACGTGGGCTCGCAACGGGTCCTGGAGAAGAACGGCTTCCAGCGCGAAGGCCACCTGAAAGGCTACTTCAAGCTCCGCGGCCGGAGGGTGGACAACTACCTCTACGGCCTCCTTCGGGACGACTACCTGACCCTGCGGCGTTTTCCGGGGCGGTAGGAGTTGCCCCTTCCCGCAATTCCTGATATCTTGGAACGCAATCGAGGTTGGTCATGAGCACCCGGTCCGCTGTCGCCAAGGCCCCCGAATTTGAGCCCTCCACGATCGAGGAATTCCTCGCCTGGGAGGATGACAGATGGGCGGAGTGGGTGGACGGGAAAGTCATCCGAATGGCACCAGTCACCCTCGGACACCAGGAGATCGTCAACTTCCTTTTGACGCTCCTGAGGCTCTACATCGAAGAGCATGACCTTGGCATAGTCTCCACAACAGCCCCGTACGCGATGCACCTGCCCGCCCGCCAAAGAGTCAGAGAGCCGGACCTGCTGTTCGTGTCCAAGCAACGGATGGACCGGCTCAAGGATCTCTATCTGGACGGGGCCGCGGATCTCGTGGTCGAGGTCGTCTCGCCGGACAGCCGTCGACGGGATCGGGTCGAGAAGGTCGTCGACTACGAGGCGGAGGGGGTCCGGGAGTATTGGGTGATCGATCCTCGCCGCCGCCAGGTGGAGCTCCGGCGGCTGGGAGCAGATGGCCGCTTCCGCCTGATCGAGCCAGTGGAAGGGATCTTCACCTCCGAATCCGTCCCGGGATTCCGTCTCCGGATTGACTGGCTTTGGCGGCAGCCCCCGCCGAAGATCCTGGACGCCGCCCGCGAGTTGGGCCTGGTCTGACTCAATCGGCGCGGCTCCCTGCGCGGCCGGAGGGGATCCGGATGCAGTCGGTGCCCCTCGGAACCCATTCAGGATGGCTCCTAGTTGATCCGGAGGCCCTCCGAATGCATTCAGAGCCGCTCCGAGTTGAGCTGGAGCCCTTCGAATGCACTTGGAATGGCTCCGAGCGCATTCGGAGCCTCCTGGAATGAATTCGGAGTGCCTCTGAATGGACTCGAAGCGGCTCCGAATCGATTCAGAGCCTCTCTGGACGCATCGACGTCGCTCCGAGTGAAGTCGGAGCCTCTCCGGATGGACTCGGAATGACTCCAAACGCATTCGGAGCCCCTCCGGATGCATTCAGGATGGCTCCGAACGCATTGGGAGCCCCGTTGAATGAATTCCGAGCCGCTCCGACTGGACTCAGAACGGCTCCGGATGCGTTCGGGTTCGCTCGGGATCCAGGGAAGAGGGCGCGAGCCCCTACAACATCTCCAGGTTGGCGAACTTCGCCATCAGCTTCCTCTTGCCGGCCTTCTCGAAGAAGACCGTGATCCTCATCTCCTCTCCCTGACCCTCCATTTCCAGGACGACGCCGGAGCCGAGGGTGGGATGGCGGACGCGGCTGCCGCGCTTGATCGGACGGCGGGGGACCGCGCTCTCGTCCGGCGCGGGGACCACCCCGTCCTTCTTCGAGACAACTCCTTCCTGCCCTTGCCTTACGCCCCGTTTGTGACTACCCTCATCCCATGAGCGACCACACATCGATTGAATGGACGGATGCCACCTGGAATCCGGTCCGAGGATGTACGAAGGTCAGCTCCGGGTGCGCTCACTGCTACGCGGAGACCTTTGCCGAGCGCTTCCGCGGGGTTCCCGGCCATCCATACGAGCAGGGTTTTGACCTGCGGTTGGTTCCGGAGAAGCTCACGCAGCCCCTGCTTTGGCGGCGGCCCAAGATGATCTTTGTGAACTCAATGAGCGATCTGTTCCATGAGCAGGTTCCCGATGAGTACATCCTCAAGGTCGTGCGAGTCATGCAACTTGCGAACTGGCACACCTATCAAGTGCTCACGAAACGCTCGGCCAGGCTAAAAGCACTTCTAGACACGAAGATGAGGTTCGCAGCCGAAGAACCCCACATTTGGTGGGGCGTCAGCGTCGAGAATCGGAAACAAGGTCTGCCAAGAGTAGGCCACTTGCGTTCTGCCCCTGCAATGATCCGTTTCCTCTCAATAGAGCCATTGCTCGAATCTATTGGTGAATTTGAACTCTCTGGCATAAACTGGGTTATTGTAGGAGGCGAGAGTGGTCCCGGAGCTAGGCCGATTGAGGAATCGTGGGTAATAGAGATAAGAGATCAATGTCGTAGAGCAAGGGTACCCTTCTTCTTTAAGCAGTGGGGAGGGCGACAGAAGTCTAAAGCTGGACGCGAGATCCGTGGTCGAACCTATGATGAAGTCCCTCGCCGTGTCTTAAGGGGCGCCTTGGACGGGGATTCTTTCCGTGCAGCACTTGCGGAGGTAGAAGCGTTCTGCTAGGCCCTAAGGGAGATCCAATTGGCCGACAGATCTTTTTTCGAAGAATCCAAAGAGCAGTCTCAGATCAAGACAGCCATTGTATCGAAGTACTTCTGGTCATGGGCCAAGGTTATCATTCCTTGGGCTAAGAAGGGTGCAGGCAAGATCGCGTACATGGACCTCTTTGCCGGTCCAGGGCGGTATGAGGATGGGACCAAATCTACGCCGCTGCTGATTTTAGAAAAAGCGATATCTGACCCCGACATGCGGCAGATGCTCGTCACGACATTCAACGACGTAGATTCAAACAACACAGCCTCTCTTGAGCGTGCAATCAAGGAAATCCCAGGGATAGATACCCTTCGCTATAAACCTGCTGTCTACAATGAGGAGGTCGGAACGGGACTGGTGGATCTGTTCGAAAGTATGCGTTTGGTTCCTACGCTATTCTTTGTTGATCCTTGGGGCTACAAGGGTCTTTCTTTGAGATTAATAAATTCGGTCGTTCGCAACTGGGGCTGTGACGCAATTTTCTTTTTCAACTACAACCGCATCAGCATGGGTCTTCCGAACCAAGCTGTAGAGCCGCATATGGATGCCTTATTCGGCGAGGATCGCGCTGAAGTTCTCCGGTCCAAAATTCGAGGACTTTCTCCTGCCAAACGAGAGGCAACAATTGTAGAGGGGCTTGCAGCTGCGCTGCAGGAAATGGGCGCAAAGTACGTTCTTCCTTTCCGTTTTCGCAGCCCTGCGGTTGCACGTGTGAGCCACCATTTAGTATTCGTGAGCAAAAATATCCGCGGCTATGAGATCATGAAAGAGGTCATGGCGCGCGAAAGCTCAGAATTTGAGCAGGGTGTTCCAACCTTTGAGTACAATCCTGCTGTTCTAGATCAAGGAATTCTCTTTGAGCTGAGTCGGCCCTTGGAGGAACTAGGCGAGATGATCACTAAAAAGTTCGCCGGGAAGACTCTGCCAATGGTGGAGATCTATAACCAGCACCATGTCGGAACTCGTTTTATCAAGGCAAACTATAAAAGCATTTTGGGGCAACTTGAATCAGCCGGGAAGATAAAAGCAAATCCCCCAGCTGCAAAGCGCCGAAGGGATACCTTTGCAGACGCCGTCCTGGTGACGTTTCCGCCTCGATCTAGGTAGCTAGCCCCTACAACATCTCCAGGTTGGCGAACTTCGCCATCAGCTTCCTCTTCCCGGCCTTCTCGAAGAAGACCGTGATCCTCATCTCCTCGCCTTGCCCCTCCATTTCCAGGACAACGCCGGAGCCGAGGGTGGGGTGGCGGACACGGCTGCCGCGCTTGATCGGACGGCGGGGGACGCTCTCGTCCGGCTCGGGGACCACCACCCGTCCCCCCCGCTCTCCTGGCTGGGGACGGGACGGAGCGTAGGGGGATGTCGGAGCGGAGGGACGCGGAGCGGGGCGAAACGAAGAGGGGCTGCCCGACGATACCGGAGCCGCCTGCGGCGGAGCGGCCTGGCCGAAGAAGGAGTAGATGCTCTGGGAGCGGTCGCTCGCTCGGGGCGTGAGGTAGAGGTCGGGGCTGTGGTGGACCTCCACGAGCTGCGGGGGCAGCTCCTGGAGGAAGGGCGACTCCATCTGGTCCTGATAGCGCCCGGCGATCCGGCGCCTCCGGCAGCAGGTCAGGTACAGCTTCTCCCGCGCCCGGGTCATCCCCACGTAGAGCAGCCGCCGCTCCTCCTCGATGTCCTCGCTCGCCCCCTGGGAGTTGAAGTGGGGGAGGAGCCCGTGCTCCAGCCCGGCCACCACCACCGCCCGGAACTCCAGCCCCTTGGCGCTGTGCAGGGTCATCAGCGAGACCCCCTTCTCCACCTGGAGGGAGTCGAGGTCCGTGACCAGGGCCACGTGGTCCAGGAAGGCGGTCAGGAGGTCCTCGTCCCCGCGGTTGTAGCTGCTCGCCTCCGTGAACTCCTGGGCGGCGGAGAGGAACTCCTGGATGTTCTCGAGCCGGGCCTGATCGTCCGAGTCGTCCTGGTTGTACAGCTTGGCGTAGTCGGTGTTCTTCAGGAGGCGGTCGAGGAGCGCGGGCAGGGGCAGCTCCCTGGCAGCGTCCTGCAGACCCACGATCAGGTCGCGGAACTTGCGCAGGGCCGTGGCGCTCCGGGCAGGGAGCGTGCCCAGGTCATCCAGATAGAGGACGTCCCAGATCGGCTGCCCGAGCTGGACCGCCCGGTCGCGCAGCAGCTCCAGGGTCGACTTGCCGATGCTCCGCGGCGGCTGGTTGATGATCCGCGCGAGAGAGAAGTTGTCGCGCGGATTGCGCAGCACCCGCAGGTAGGCGACGAGGTCCTTGATCTCGGCCCGGTCGTAGAAGCGGACGCCGCCGACCAGCGAGTAGGGGATCTCGCGCTTGAGCATCTCGTCTTCAATGGCGCGGGTCTGGGCATTGGTGCGCACCAGGACGGCCATGTCCCCGAGCTTGTACTGGGTGCGGAGCTTCTGAATGCGGTCCACGATCCAGTTCGCCTCGTCCCCCTCGTCCGTGGCCTTGTAGAGCTCGGCCTTGGCGCCGGCGCCGTGGTCGGTCCACAGGCGCTTGCCCCGGCGGTGGACGTTGTTGGCGATGAGGGCACCGGAGACGTCGAGGATGGTCTGGGTGGAGCGGTAGTTGCGCTCCAGCTTGCGCACCTCGGCGCCGGGGAAGCTCGTCTCGAAGCCCAGGATGTTGTCGAGGTCGGCGCCGCGCCAGCGGTAGATCCCCTGGTCCTCGTCGCCCACGGCGGTGAGGTTGCCGGACGGGCCGATCAGCTCCTGGATAAGCCGGAGCTGGGCGTGGTTGGTGTCCTGGTACTCGTCCACGAGGAGGTACCGGGTTCGGGAGCGGACCCGCTCGCGGATCTCGGGGTCCTGGGAGAGGAGCTTGACGGAAAGCGCCAGCAGGTCGTCGAAGTCCACGCCCGAGGCCTGGCCGAGGAGCCCCTGGTACTTCCGGTAGAGGGAGGCGACCTTCTTCTCGAAGAAGTTGGTGGCGGCCGACTCGTAGGCGGCGGGCTCGATGAGCTTGTTCTTGGCCCCGCTGATCTGGGAGAGGACGGCCCGCGGCGAGAATGCGGTCTCCGAGAGCCCCTCGGAGGCGAGGGCCTCCTTGACCAGGCCGAGCTGGTCGGAGGTGTCGAGGATGGCGAAGTCGCGCCGCAGCTTGACCCGCTCGCCATAGCGGCGGAGCAGGAGGAGGCCGTAGCGGTGGAAGGTGCCCACCGAGGTGGGGAGCGGATGGAGCCCGAGGAGCTCCTCGACCCGCTCGCGCATCTCGGCCGCGGCCTTGTTGGTGAACGTCATGGCGGCGACGTGGCCGGGGTCGACCCCGCGCTCCTCCACAAGCCAGGCGATGCGGTAGGTGATGACCCGGGTCTTGCCCGAGCCGGCGCCGGCGATGACGAGCTGGGGACCGTCGCCGTGGATCACGGCGGCGATCTGCTCGGGGTTGAGCTGCTTTTCGAGGTCGAGGCTGGTCCGTCTCACGCCGGAAGTTTCTCCGAGGGGCGGTCGGATGGCAAGCGCTCCCGAGATTCGAGTATATTTCCCGCCTCACCGAAACCGGAGCCGGAGGGCGGCATGGGATCAAGGCACCCCTGGGAGATCACCCTGCGGGAGTTCGTGGAGAAGGCGCGGCGGGATTATGGGATGGAGGTCAACGTCTCTCCGCTCCTCGACAGGAGGCTGGTCTTCGAGGGAGAGGGAGATCGGCTGACCGTTCTGACCAGGCTGGAACTGGACGAGGTGCTCCCGCTCAATGTGCTGCGCATCCTGTGCAGGCTCTATGGAGTGCCGCCACTCGACTTCTTCCTGGACCCGGAGGATTGACTGTCAGGCGGCAAGACGCGTTTCGATCCTGGGGCTCGCTTCCGGGCTTGTGGGGAGGCTGACCGCCGCTGCAGGTTCCAATTGGGTCTTGGCCCCTTCGAACATCTCCCAAAACCGTCGGGGAGCCGGAGAATAGCCGTGGAATGGCTGGATCCCGCGTTCGAGGCTGATCGCGATCTGGGCCGTGACCGCCCATTGGAGCTCGCCCGGCAGTTCCTCGATGCTTTTGGAAACCGCCGCGAAGTCGTGCTCCAAGCACTGCGCCACCCACCAATCCCCTTCCCGGAAAACCACGGCTCGAATCCTGTACTCCGGCATGTCGCTTCCTCCTCTGTCGCTTCCCGGAACGATTCTACTCCCTTCGGCGTGTCCCCGGAATCCCCGCGGCTTTTCCCTGGTTTCCTGGACTGGCGGAGAGTGCGCAGCGGTCCGCCTTCCGCGCACGTATATATAAGGTAGGGGGATGCCAGAGCCATGAAGCCGGTCGAGATCAACGATTTCCTTGCGCAGCAGGTCATCGGACAGGAGGAGGCCCTCCGCTATGTGTCCGTGGCCATCTTCAAGCACCTCCAGGGGGAGAAGTACGGCAACCTCCTCCTGATCGGGAACTCCGGGACCGGCAAGACCACCATCATGCGCGGCATCGAGAACCTGTACGGCTCGCGGGAGGACTTCCGCGAGCACCGGGTGGTGCTCATCATGAACGCCAACACCCTGGCGACCGAGGAGGGCGCGGTGGACACCGGCCGCCTCTTCACCCGGTTGGAGGAGCGCGCACGGCAGATCCTCGGCCCCGGCGCCTCGGCCGAGGAGATCGGCCGCGCCATGGAGCGCGCCACCGTCTGCCTCGACGAGATCGACAAGGTCTCCGGACTCCTCGGCGGCAAGCCCTACGTCACCGGCATCAACATCCAGCAGGCCGTGCTCACCCTGATCGAGGGCGAGCGCCACTTCCATCCCATGACCGTGCTCAAGGACGGCGCCGTGGAGAAAGGTGTCTGGGTCGATACCGGCAAGATGCTCTTCCTCTGCGCGGGCGCGTTCGAGACCCTCTACGATCAGGTGTTCGCCCGGGTCATCTCGCCCAGGAGCGGGATCAAGCTGCCGACCACGACGACCTACGTCAACGGCAAGATCCAGATCCGCGAGTACTTCACCCTGCGCCATCACTTCCGACAGGAGGACCTCTTCGAGTACGGCATGCAGCCGCAGTTCCTCTCGCGGTTCGACAACGCCGTCATCCTGGAGGATCTGACCGCCGAGACCCTGGCGCGGATCTTCGCCGAGCCTCGGGACAGCGTGTTCAAGTCCTCCCAGGGCTTCTTCCAGAAGTACGGGATCGAGCTGGACATCACCCCCGGCGCCATCAAGGTCATCGCGGACGAGGCGGCCAAGAGCAGCCGCATCGGCGCCCGGGCGCTCAAGTCGGTCTATGGCAAGATCATCAAGCCGTTCGAGTTCGATCCGTTCTCCCGCGAGGAGGTCCAGCAGAACGGCGGCGAGATGCACAAGCTGGTCATCGACGAGCGCGTGGTCGCCACCGCGCTCAAGCCGCCCATCTGAGTCCGACGACTGAGTCCGAGGAAAGGAACCGCATGTCCCTGCGCATCACCCTCCTGATGCTTCTGATGGGCCTCGCCCCGATGATCGTGGCGCGGATTTCGGCCCAGCCGTCCATGACCTCGGACACCGTCCGCCAGACGATCGACCGGCTGATTGCGAAGCACGGGCAGCAGCACGCCGAGCGCATCCGCCGCGGCGTGGAGCAGGTCGCGCAGCGCTGGTGGACCGAGGACGGCGACGCCCAGGCCTTTACGGCCTTCTGTGAAGCCCGCTTCATCACCGACCCCGCGGCGCTGGACGAGACCTTCAACCGGCTGGAGCGGGTGTTCGAGCAGATGGACGGCCATCTCCACGAGGTGCGCCGCGAGCTGACCACTCCGCTCGACCTGGACACCGGCGAGATCTCCGGCGCGGACCAGCTCCTCGCGAACCTCGACCTCGCGGCGCACGTCAACGAGGACCTGTTCCGGACGAAGGTGGCCTTCCTCGCCCTGCTCAACTTCCCGGTGCACACGCTCCAGGAGCGGCTTGAGAACGGGGCGGGATGGGACCGCGCCATCTGGGCCCGGTCGCGGATGATGGACCGCTTCGTCCTGCGGGTGCCCGCGTCCGTGCAGCAGGAGGCGACCGAGACCTTCACCGCCGCGGACCAGTACATCGCGAACTACAACATCCGCCTGGACCGCCTCGTCACTCCGGAGGGGGAGCGCCTGTTCCCCGAGAACCTGCGCCTCATCACCCACTGGGGACTGCGCGACGAGCTCGGCTCCCACTACGCGGACCCGAGCCCGGCCGGGCTCGCCAAGCAGCGGATGATCCTCAAGGTCATGGAGAGGATCGTCCGCCAGGAGATCCCGGCCGCGGTGATCGACAACGCCGGCCTGCTCTGGGACCCGGTCAACAACACGGTGAAGGCGGCCCAGGGAGGACAGGCAGCTTCAGCAGAACGCGAGCCGGACACCCGCTACCAGCGCCTGCTCGACGTCTTCCGCGCCGTGCGCAAGGTCGATCCCTTCAGCCCGACGGAGCCGACATTCCTGGACCGGCGGTTCAACCTGGAGCGGCAGATCCCGGAGAAGGAGGTCGAGGCTCTGCTCGTCTCCGTCCTGGAGTCGCAGGAGGTCAAGGACCTGGCCCGGGTCATCGAGAAGCGCCTGGGGCGGAAGCTGGAGCCGTTCGACATCTGGTATTCCGGCTTCAAGTCGCGGGGCCAGTACAGCGAGGCGGAGCTGGACCGCATCGTCCAGCAGAAGTACGCCACGGTCGAGGCTTTCCAGACCGGCTTGCCGCAGGTGCTCCAGGGGCTCGGGTTCACGCCGGAGAAGTCGCGCTGGCTTGCCGAGCGGATCGTAGTTGATCCCGCGCGGGGCGCGGGTCATGCCATGGGCGCAGTGCGGCGCGAGGACAAGGCCCACCTGCGCACCCGCGTGCCCCGGGGGGGCATGGACTACAAGGGATACAACATCGCCATCCACGAGCTGGGGCACAACGTGGAGCAGGTCTTCTCGCTGAACGGGATCGACCGCTGGTCCCTGGCCAGCGTGCCGAACAACGCGTTCACCGAGGCCATGGCCTTCGTCTTCCAGAACCGGGACCTGGAGCTGCTCGGCCTGCAGAAGCCGAGCGCGGAGACGCGGCAGACGCAGGCGCTCGCCACTCTCTGGAACACCTACGAGATCGGCGGCGTCGCCCTGGTCGACATGCGGGTCTGGCGGTGGATGTACGAGCACCCGGACGCCACGCCGGCCGAGCTGCGGGAGGCGACGCTGTCCATCGCCCGGGACGTCTGGAACCGCTGGTACGCCCCGGTCTTCGGGGTGCGCGACTCGGACATCCTGGCCATCTACTCCCACATGATCGTCTACGGCCTCTACCTGCCGGACTACCCGCTGGGGCACATCATCGCCTTCCAGGTGGCGGACAAGCTGGAGGAGGGGGCCTTCGGCGCCGAGTTCGAAAGGCTGACTCGCCAGGGACGGCTCACCCCCGACGCCTGGATGCGCGGCGCCGTGGGTGGGCCGATCTCGACCAAAGCCCTCCTGGAAGCTGCAAGGGAAGCGCTCAGGTAAGGCTCAGCGGGTCACCCCGCTATACCCGCCCGACCCCACCGGTGCGTTGGCCGTGGTGTTCTCCGGGCTCCAGGCTTCCTGCGTGTCGCGCACGGCCTGGGGACCGAGGCTGAAGTCGATGTCATAGCCCTCGAACGAGAGCTCCTTCAGCACCACCTGCGGGATGATCTGCGACAGCTCCATGATGTAGGGCGTCAGCTCCTTGAGGTTGCGTAGGGCGATCTCCGCCGTGGTCCCCTGGCGCAGGCCCAGGGCGGTCGAGTGCAGCATGGTGTAGCTGATGGTGGCCAGGGAGAGGGCGGTGTAGTCGTCGCGCAGGGCACGGCTGACCTTGTCCTTGCGCACCTTGTCGTAGACCCCGGCCAGACCGCCGAGCACCCCCGTCACCGTCTCCTTGACCGTCGCGGCCACGCCGCCCCCCGGCAGGCTGCCGAGGTGGGTCTCCAGGTTCTCCACGTGAGTCTTGAGCAGGCCCGCCAGCCGGCCGACGAGGCCGAGGGCGTTCGGGAAGTCCTTGAACCCGTCGTCGTTGTGCTGGCGCTCGATCGCTTCCAGGATGTGCTTCTCCACGGCGGCCATGTCGGCGACGTAGGGGCGGATCTCTTCACGGTTGTCTTTCATTGATGTACCTCCTCCGGAAATACATAGCAAGACGCCTGCCCAACGTTTTTCCGGGCTGGCGCGTTTACAGGTCGTGACCATGCCCGTGACCACGAACGCCCTCCTGGACAGGACCGACAGCGTGACACGCACCGATCGGCTCGCGGAGCTTTTCGATACGCATCAGCGCAGGCTGTTCCACCTGGCCCTGCGCCTCTGCTCCGACCGGGAGGAGGCCCGCGACCTGGTCCAGGAGACGTTCCTCCGGGCGGCCCGGCAGTCCGGAGCCGTCGCCGGGGAGCCTTGGCTTGTCCGCACCCTGGTGAACCTCTGCAAGGACCGCTACCGCCGCCTTGCCGTGCGGTCGCGCGCCAGGGAGGAGATGACCCGGGATGGCCAGCAGGACCGGTCCGGTCCCGAGGAGGCTCACGTGGCTCGCGCCACGGTCCGGGCGGCGCTCGCCCGCCTCGCTCCCCGGCGGCGGGCTGTCCTCGTCCTCCACGAGCTGGAGGGGAGGCCGGTTCGCGACGTGGCCCGGTTACTCGGAGTGACCGAAGTGACCATCCGCTGGCACCTGCTGGCGGCCCGCCGGGAGCTTGCGAAGGTGCTCCGGGCGGAAGGAGAGATGCCATGAATGATCTGCGCTCCATCCTGAGGAAGGGAGATCCGGCGGCCGGAGACCCGGGGCTAACCGCGGAAGAGGTCCGTGGGATGAGGCGGGTGGTGCTGTCGGCCGTGCCCGAAGCGCGCAGGCGGGGGTGGCTGGTGCCCGCTCTGGCCACGGCGGCCTGCATGATCCTGGCGACCGTAATTGCTCTCAGCCTGTGGCGGCCGGAGCCCTCACCCCCCTGGCCCCCCTCTCCCTCCTCCCCGACCCCCTCCCAGGGAGAGGGGGGAACTGCAGCTCAGGAGGGTGTGCGGGGGCGCCCCTCTCCCGGGGAGGGGGTTCTTGGCAGGAGCGGGAGAGGGGACGGGGGTGAGGGCTCCGGCTCGACGAAGCCCGTCCACCCGACACCCGAGCCAGTCGTCATCGCCCGGGCGGAGACCCCGCCGGCTCCTCCCGTTCCGGAGCCGCCGTCCGTTCCGGCCGCTCAGACACAGATCCAGTTCTCAACGCCGGGCGGCACCCGTGTCATTTGGCTGCTCAACCCGGCCACCGAATAAGACCAGGAGGAAAGAGACCATGAGCTCCCTTCGTCTGCGATCGATCGCCCCCCTGCTGCTCCTGCTGGCCTGCCCGCTGGCAGCCCAGGACGGGTCGCGCACCTACAACAATCGCTACCAGATCCGCTATCTGACCGTCCACGCGGCTCAGACCGTGGCCTGGGAGCAGTGCCCGAAGAAGGACGCCTGCGAGATCAAGGGGGTGACCGAGGGGCGGGGCGCCATCCTGGATGTAAACGCCGACTCCGCCACGCACGCGGCGCTCGCCCGCGCCTTCGCGGAGCGGGACGTCCCCCGGACCCAGAGCTTCCATCTCGTGGTCCTGGCCGCCGGCAACAAGCCCAACGGACCCCCTCCGACCCTCTCCAAGGGAGCCCAGAAAGCCCTCGACGACATCCAGGGCTTCCTGCCGTTCAAGAACTACCGGCTGCTCGACACGGTCTTCGTCCGCGTCAACCAGGAGGACGTGGCCCATGCGCAGGTGGCCGGCTTCTCCGGCAGCACCTATGGCCTGATACTGCGGTTCCGGGCAGGGGGAGCGGACGGGAAGAAGCTGTTCATCGACGGCTTCCACCTGGAGGACGCGAAAGACAACAACCTCATCCAGACCACGTTCGCCATGGATGTCGGAGAGACGGTCGTGGTCGGCACCTCGTCCACCCCTCTTTCCCAGGAGGCCCTCGTGGCCATCCTGACCGCCGTGCCTTGACGCATCCCTGACTCCCGCCTTAGTGTCGCGAACGCCCGCCCGGGTCCCAGAACCCGGGCGGGCACTCGTCCGTAGACAGGGAGTCGCCGCACTCAAAAGAGGGAAATGTCATGAAGAGATCGCTTCTCTGCCTCCTCGCGCTCGCCTTGGCCTCGGCCCTGCCTTTCGCCTCGGCCCACGAAGGACCCCATGGACCCCGTGCGGCGCAGGACCAGCAGCAGCCGCCCGAGCCGGAAAAGCAGGAAGAGCAGAAGAAAGACGAGGAGGTCCAGGAGCTCCAGAAGCGCGAGCAGGAGCCCGAGGAGAACGCCTCCGAGCTTGCGAAGGAGGAGCAGGAGGGAGGGGAGAAGCCCCCTGGCGAGATCGCCACCAAGGAGGGAGAAGGGGAGAAGAAGGACGAGAAGTGGGACGTCAACAACCCCACCAAGATGGGGCCGTCCAAGGAGATCCCCCTCGACGTCACCGAGGGCACCTGGATGAGCCTCGACGTCAGTCCCGACGGCAGGGAGATCGCCTTCGACCTCCTCGGCGACCTCTACACCATCCCGATCGGCGGCGGCGAGGCGCGCGCCCTCACCAACGACGTGGCCTGGCAGATGCAGCCCCGCTACAGCCCCGACGGCAAGCACATCGCCTTCACCAGCGACCAGGGCGGCGGCGACAACATCTGGATCATGGACCGGGACGGCAAGAACCCGAAGCAGGTCACCAAGGAGACCTTCCGCCTGCTCAACAGCCCGGCCTGGACTCCCGACGGCCAATATCTCGTGGCCCGCAAGCACTTCACCTCCCAGCGCTCCCTCGGCGCGGGCGAAATGTGGCTCTACCACCGGAGCGGCGGCGGCGGCCTCCAGATGACCAAGAAGCCCAACGACCAGAAGGACGCGGGCGAGCCGGTCTTCTCCCCCGACGGCCGCTACCTCTACTTCAGCCAGGACATCACGCCCGGGCCGATCTTCGATTACAACAAGAACCCGAACACCGAGATCTTCGTCATCCAGCGCCTCGACCGGAAGACCGGCGAGACCGAGCGCTTCATCACCGGCTCCGGCGGCTCCATCCGGCCGACCCCCTCGCCCGACGGCAAGCTCCTGGCCTTCATCCGCCGCGTGCGGGGCAAGAGCGTGATCCACCTCACCGACCTGCGCTCCGGCGAGGAGTGGCCGATCTATGACGGGCTCGACCGCGACATGCAGGAGACCTGGTCGGTCCACGGCGTCTACCCCCAGATGGCCTGGACCCCCGACTCGAAGTCCCTTGTCTTCTGGGCCGGCGGCAAGATCCACCGTATCGACACGGGCAGCAGGAAGGTGGCGAACATCCCGTTCCACGTCCGCGCCAACAAGCGGGTCTATGACGCCGTGCGGTTCCCGGTCGAAGTGGCGCCGGACCAGTTCCCGACCCGGATGCTGCGCTGGGTCCAGGTCTCCCCCAAGGGGGACCGCGTGGTCTACCAGACCCTCGGCCACCTCTACGTGCGCAAGCTGCCGGACGGCACGCCCAAGCGCCTGACCCGGCAGGACGAGCACTTCGAGCACTACCCGTCCTTCTCCCGCGACGGCCGCTCGATCGTCTACACCACCTGGGACGACCAGGAGCTGAGCACGGTGCGGATCGTCTCCGCGGACGGCGGCCAGGGACGGGTCGTGGTGGACGACCCCGGCCATTATGTCGAGCCGGTCTTCACGCCGGACGGCAAGGAGATCGTCTTCCGCAGGGCGGAGGGCGGGTTCCTCCGCACGCCGGCCTGGTCGCGGGAGGTCGGGATCTACCGGGTCGAGGCCTCCGGAGGGAAGCCGGAGCTGGTCACGGAGGAGGGCTTCACGCCCCACTTCGGAGGCGAGAACGACCGGCTCTTCGTGGTGAGGCCCGGCGAGAAGACCCAACTCGTCTCGCTCGGCCTGGACGGAAAGGACGAGCAGGTCCACCTGAGCAGCGAGAACGCCGTCGAGCTCCGGGTCTCGAACGACGGCCGCTGGGTCGCCTTCGTGGAGCGCTTCAACGCCTACGTGGCCCCGTTCGCGGTCACCGGCCAGCCCATCGACATCGGTCCCCAGGCCACTTCGATCCCCGTGACCAAGGTCACGCGCGAGGCCGGGTCCTACCTTCACTGGTCCGGAGACTCGAAGCAGCTCCACTGGTCGCTCGGCCCCGAGCTGTTCAGCCTGGAGCTCAAGAACGCCTTCACCTTCCTCGAAGGTGCCCCCGAGAAGCTGCCAGACCCGCCGGCGAGCGGGTTGGACATCGGTCTGCGGGCCAAGGCCGACAAGCCCACGGGCACCGTCGCCCTGGTCGGCGGCCGGATCGTGACCATGAAGGGCGAGGAGGTGATCGAGGATGGCACCGTGGTCGTCGAGGGCAACCGGATCCGGGCGGTGGGGCCGCGCGGCCAGGTCCAGGTGCCCGCGGGCGCTCACGTGGTCGACGCCAAGGGGAAGACGATCATCCCGGGCCTGGTGGACGTCCACTGGCACGGCGCCTTCGCCACCGACGACATCATCCCCGAGGAGAACTGGATGGCCTACGCCAGCCTGGCCTTCGGGGTGACCACGATCCACGACCCGTCCAACGACACGAGCTCAACCTTCTCGGCGTCCGAGATGCAGCGCGCCGGGATGATCACGGCGCCCCGGATCTACTCCACCGGCACCATCCTCTACGGCGCCACGGCCCCGGTCACGGCAACGGTGGAGAGCCTGGAGGATGCCCGCGGACACATCCGCCGCATGAAGGCCGCGGGAGCGATCAGCGTCAAGAGCTACAACCAGCCGCGGCGCGACCAGCGCCAGCAGATCCTCGCCGCGGCCCGGGAGCTCGGCATCATGGTGGTGCCGGAGGGCGGATCGCTCTTCCAGCACAACATGTCCATGGTGGTGGACGGCAACACCGGCGTCGAGCACTCGATCCCGGTGCCCGCCATCTACGCGGACGTGCGGCAGCTCTGGAGCGCGACCGAGGTCGGCTACACCCCGACGCTGGTGGTGGGCTACGGCGGCATCTGGGGCGAGAACTGGTTCTACGCCCACGACCAGGTCTGGGCCAACGAGCGGCTGCAGAGGTTCGTGCCGCGGGAGATCCTGGACCAGGCCGGCCGCCGGCCGTTCACCGCTCCCGAGGACGAGTGGAACCACTTCAACAACGCCCGCATCGCGGCCGAGCTGCAGGGCGCGGGGGTCGGGGTCCAGCTCGGCGCCCACGGCCAGCGCGAGGGCCTGGCCGCCCACTGGGAGCTCCGGATGTTCGGCCAGGGAGGCATGACCCCGCTGGAGGCGATTCGGGCCGGCACGATCGACGGCGCCCGCTACCTCGGCATGGACAAGGACATCGGCTCGCTCGAGCCCGGCAAGCTGGCGGACCTGGTCGTCCTCGACGCCAACCCGCTGGAGGACATTCGCAACGCGGAGAAGATCGGGCTGGTGATGCTCAACGGCCGGGTCTACGACGGCATCACGCTGGACCAGGTGGGCAACCATCCGAAGAAGCGCGAGCCCTTCTTCTGGCAGAAGCAGGCGCCGGCGTTTGCCAAGGACAAGTAGGGAAAGGCGGGCACCGGCGCGAGCCGGTGCCCCTGAGAGCGCTCAGATGTCGAACCGGACGCTCACGAAGAAGTTGCTGCAACTGCTGGTGGTCGGGAAGCCGGTGCCGGCCTTCCAGAACCCCTGGTAGGCGATCAGGGGCGAGTTCGTGAAGGAGTTGTAGAGCGATGTGGGCGAGCTCGGGCTGCAAGGGCTCTTCGCCTGCTTCGTGTTGGTGTTGACCGAGACCCGGTAGAGGGTGCCGGCCGTGATGGCGACCGGGGTCGACAGCGTGCCATAGGTCCACCCCTGCCCGAAGCCCGGGGCAGAGAGAGGGACCGTCCCGAGGGACACGCCGGTGTTGCTCCAGAGGGTGGCGGTATGGCTGCCGGTCTCTCCCAACGCCCAGTAGAACCCGAGGTGCGTGATGTACCCGGAATCCGTCGTGCCGAACTGGGTCCCGACCTCATAGACCCCGCCCGTGTCGTTCTCCTGATCCGGGCTCCAGCTCTCCGGGAAGAGGTACAGCCGGCAGATGATGGCCTTCGGGGACCCGGAGATGTCCCCGTTCGTCCCCCCGGTGTACTTGAGGCTCACGGTCTGCCAGGTGCCGGTCTTGAAGGCTACAGCGGTGTTGCGAGAGAACCCATGCTCGCCGTCCCCCTTGCCCGCGGCGAACAGGTCCGCTCGGTACTGATCGGCCAGGACGATGTCGTACAGCGTGGAGTTCCTCTTCAGCTCGAGGTACACGGGATCGTTTGGCGAGTCCGAGTTCCAGACCCAGCCGGAGATGGTCCGGCAGTTCGCCGTTTCGAGGTAGCCTTCGTAGGCGGGACCCACCGGATAGCGGTTCGTCACGCACTGGAGGCCGTTGAGGTCATCGGTGGCGAGCGACCGCCCCGCAGTATTGCAGGATGAGCCGCCCATGGTGGCGGTGGCGAATGCCGGATCCGAGCTGGGGAGATGACCGAGCCCTAGGGAGTGTCCGAGCTCGTGCGTAGCGATGGCCTGGGTGTCGAGCGGCGTGCCGGCAGCCGTGTCCGGACAGTTGCTCGTGTGCGTGCCGTCGGTCCTCCAGTCCATGAGCTCGTTGAAGACGATGTCGACCTCCTGCAGCACCTGCCCGGACAGGTCCATCACGGTGATGGCATGGCACGCATTGACCGAGCAGAGGGACGTGCTGGTATCTGCCCAGACCAGCGTGTTCTGGCTGTCGCTGAGGTTGAGCCCGTTGCCCGTGGTGCCGGCGTAGTTGAGGACGTGGTCGGACTGGGACGCGTTGGTCCAGGTGGCCATGGCGGCCTGGAGCGCGGACGCCTTGCCCGAGCCCTGGCCTCCGGTGTTGTGGTACCAGTTGAAGGTGCCCACGGTCGAAGGCCAGTGCACGAAGCCGTTGTTGCTGTCGCATGCCACGGCGGTGTTCGGGGCCTGGAACATCCGGTAGGCGCTGGCCGGCCAGGCGGCCGCGGCCATCAGGGCGAAGGCGGCGAAGCGGAAGGTCGTAGTCTTGAGGCTCATCTTACTTTGCCTCCTTGCGGCCGCCCCGCTGCACCATCTCGCGGACCGACTGCTTCATGGCATTGAAGGGGAGGCCCTCCGCTCCGCCCAGGGCCTCGGCCTGCCCAGCGCCGTCCGGGACCAGGTCGTGCCTGACGGCCTGGCTGACCGCGCGCAGACCGTCCCTGCCCATCTGGATCTCGAACACCCCCTGGCAGTGGTCGCTCACCATGCGGACCCCCTTGGCGCCAGGCAGGTCCCCCCGGCGGAGGAACAGGACGTACGAGCGGCCCGTTTTCAGCTCGGCTCCGCCGACCACCAGGTTGGTCCGCTCGCCGATCGTCCCGCCCGGGACCATCACCGTGACCTCGCTCTCCTCCAGGTTCCCCTTGAGGACGTCCGACACCGCCAGCCGGACCTCGGTGACGATGAGGGTCGCCGGCTCGTTCCAGTACGACTGCGCGTCCACGACCTCGCCAGCGACGATCAGCTCGTTTTCGGCCACGAGGTAATCGAGGCCGACACGGCCAAAGGTCGAGGCGTTCGCCGCGGCCGCCGCCCCGAAAGCGATCAGCCCGCACGCGATACCTCGTTCAACCCATCTCCTGCAATCCATCAGGGACTCCTTTCATCCAAAGCTCACCCGCTGAAGCGGGGACATCTCTGCCATGCGCCATCGCCCGGCGAAACTCGTCACGCGCCCTGGTACGTATACTTTGAGTCATGGCCGGGAAGTCGGGATCGCACGGAATCACAGAGCTGCTGCAGCAATGGGGTACGGGCGACCGGGAGGCGGCCGAGCGGGTCCTCCCCCTGGTATACGACGAGCTCCGCCGCATGGCCGCCCGCCAGCTCCGGCAGGAGGGGGGCAGGCACACGCTTCAGGCCACCGCCATCGTCAACGAGGCCTACCTCCGCCTTGCCGGCCAGGGCTTCAACTGGCCGAGCCGCGGCCACTTCTTCGCCTTCGCCGCGCACCTGATGCGGCGCATCCTGGTCGACCACGCGCGCAAGCGGAACCGTGCCAAGCGCGGCGGCCAGGTGCAGAAGGTCACCCTGGAAGAGATCGAGAAGCTCGGGATGGCGCTCACCGCCGAAGGCCCGGACCTCGTGGCGCTCGACGACGCGCTCACCCGGCTGGAGGCGCTCGACGCGCGCAAGGCGGCGGTCGTCGAGCTGCGCTTCTTCTCCGGTATGTCCCTCGAGGAGACGGCCGTCCAGCTCGGCGTCTCCTCCGAGACGGTTGGCCGTGAGTGGCGCCGCGCCAGGGCCTGGCTCTATGACGCGTTGCGCCCGGAGAAGCGCGGCGCGTGAGCGAAGCCGAGCGCTACCGGCGGATCGATGCCCTCTTCGCCGAGGCGCTGGAGCAGCCGGCCGCCGACCGCGATGCATTCCTGGACACGGCCTGCGCCGGAGATGCCGAGCTCCGCCGGGAGGTGGAGCGGCTGCTCGCCGCGGATGAGCAGGCCGGCGAGTTCCTCCAGCGCCCGGCCCTCGTGCCGCCCTCGGAAGAGCCGCCGCGCCGCCTCGGCCCCTACCGGCTGCTGCGCGAGATCGGCAGCGGAGGGATGGGTACCGTCTACCTCGCGGGCCGCGACGACGCCGAGTACGAGCGCAATGTCGCGGTCAAGATCCTGCGCGCCGGCATCGAGGATGAGGAGGCGGTCCACCGCTTCCTCGCGGAGCGCCAGATCCTCGCCCGACTGGAGCACCCGGGCATCGCCCGGCTCTACGACGGCGGCAGCACCGAGGACGGCCGGCCGTTTCTCGTGATGGAGCTCGTCGACGGCCTGCCGCTGGACGAGTACTGCGACGGTCATCAGCTCCCGGTCGATGCGCGGCTGGACCTCTTCCTGAGCGTCTGCGCGGCAGTCCGGCACGCTCACCAGAACCTGCTCGTGCACCGCGACCTGAAGCCGGCCAACATCCTGGTGACCCCGGAGGGCGAGCCCAGGCTCCTCGACTTCGGCATCGCCAAGCAGCTCGGCCCCGAAGGCGCCGTGGCCGACCTCACGCGCACCGGCTCGCGACTCATGACTCCGAGCTACGCCAGCCCCGAACAGATCCGGGGAGAGCCGATCACGACCGCGAGCGACGTCTACTCGCTCGGCGTGCTGCTCTACGAGCTGCTCGCCGGTCGCAGCCCTTACCGCGCCGAGACCGGTCTGCCGCACGAGGTGGCGCGGGCCATCTGCGAGCAGGAGCCGGAGAGGCCGAGCCAGGCCCTGTTCCGCCGCGGACCGGGCGAACCGCCGCCGGAGACCATCGCCCGCGCCCGGGGCACGCGGCCCACGGCGCTTCGCCGGAAGCTGCGCGGCGACCTCGACAACATCGCCCGGACCGCGCTGCGCAAGGAGCCCGCCCGCCGGTACGCCACCGCGGCCGAGCTCGCCGCCGATATCGGAAGCCATCTCCACTACCGGCCGGTCGCCGCCCAGCCGGATACCTTGCTGTACCGCATAGGGAAGCTGGTGCGCCGGCATCGCGTCGCGGCAGCGGCGATCGTCGCCGCCATGGCCGTCGTGCTCGGGTTCGTGCTCGGCCTGGTCGAGCAGGGCCGGCGCCTCGCCCGGGAGCGGGACAAGGCGCGTTACGCGCTGTCGTTCCTGGTGGATACCTTCCGCCAGGCCGACCCCTATCACACGCGGGGCGAGCGCCTCTCCGCCGAGGAGATCCTCGCGCAGGGGGCCGCCCGGGTGTCGAAGGAGCTCGCCGGCCAGCCGGACGTCCAGGCGGCGGTGATGGACGCCATCGGCCAGGTCCGCCTCGGGCTTGGACGGGCCGACGCGGCGGAACCGCTGCTGGCCCGGGCGCTCGAGCTGCGGCGGAGGTCTCCCGCCACCGTTCCCCTCGACCTGGCCGCGAGCCTCGAGCATCTCGCGAGCGCCCGCTACGAGCAGTCCCGGTTCGCGGAAGCGGAAGCGCTCCTGCGCGAAGCTGTCGCCCTGCACCGGCGCGAGGGCTCCGATCCGGTCGCGCTGGCCGCTGCGCTCAACCAGCTTGGTATGACGATCCGCGTCCGGGAGCCCTCGGACGAGGCGGCGGCGCTGCACCGGGAGGCCCTCGGCCTGGCCCGGCGGTCCGAGGGGGCGGGAGGGCCGACGGTGACCGCGACCCTGTTCCAGATGGGGCTCCTGGCCCGGGACAAGGGGGACTATGAGGATGCCGAGCGCCTCTACCGGGAGGGGCTGGCGCTCCAGCGGAAGGCCCTCCCTCCGGCCGATCCGAAGGCCTTGGGCGATCAGGCCGAGCTCGCCGTGATCCTGCTCGACAGCGGGAAGCTCCGGGAAGCCGAGGCCCTGCTGCTGGAAAACCTGAAGATACAGAGGCAGGTCCTCGGAGGGGATCACCCCGATCTCCTCTCCACCCTCAGCAACCTGGGCATGGCGCGCCTCTCCCTGGGGGACTATGCGGGAGCCGAGGATGCCTATCGCCAGGCGCTGGCGCTGCCCCGGTCGACGGGCCGCGAGCTGGACCTCCAGCGCGCTCTCGTGCTGGGGGACCTGGCGAGCACGCTCCAGGAACAGGGCCGGATCGACGAGTCCGTAGCGCTCTTCACCGAGGCCCTCGAGCTGCGCCGCCGCATCCTGGGGGACCGGCACTCCCTGGTGGCCCAGGTACTCCTGAACCTCGCCCGGACCGAGCGCATCCGCGGGCACGACGCCCGGGGGCTCGACCTCGCCCGGCAGTCGCTCGCCATCGTCGAGGAGACCGAGGGACCGGACCATCCGCACGTCGCCGCCATCCTGCGCGAGATCGGCAGGAACCTCATGAAGCAGGGCGACAGCGCCGCGGCCGAGCCCCATCTCCGCCGCGCGCTCGACCTGCGGACCCGCAGCCTTCCGGCTCAGCATCCCGACCTGGCCTCGGCGCAGATCTCGCTCGCCATGTGCCTGTTCCGGCTCCACCGGGATCAGGAGGCGCAGAGCCTGCTGCGGCAGGGGCGCGCCATCCTGGTGGCGAAGTTCGGGGCCGGCGACCTGCGCGTCAGGGAGACCGACGAACAGGTAGAGGCCCTGCTGCGGAATCGAGCATCTGTCGTGCTACCCTGAAGCCACAGTTCCGCAGGAGGCAGGCAATGACTACAAAGAAGGATGGCGAAGGCCAGCAGGGCAGCTATGTCTTCCGGGTCCGCGAGGACACCCGGCGCTACGTCCAGGACCTGCTCAACGAGAACGACCGCCTGCGCCGGCTCGTCGCGGGGCTGGAGAGCGACAAGGGACGGCTCCTGACCGAGAAGATGTCGCTCCAGGAGAAGGTCCTGGCTCTGCGCGAGGAGCTCGACCGCATCTACCACGAGCAGACCGACCTGCGGCGCCAGCTCGCCGACGTCGAGGCCTCCAACCAGAAGTACTCCCACCAGTACCTGGAGGTCGAAAGCCAGAACAACAACCTGGCCAACCTCTACGTGGCCAGCTACCAGCTCCACAGCACCCTCGACCGGGCGGAGGTGGTCTCGGCCATCAAGGAGATCGTCATCAACCTGATCGGCTCCGAGGAGCTGGCGATCTACGAGATGAGCGCGGACGGCGCGGCGCTGCGGCTGGTGGGTTGGTTCGGGATCGACCCGGTGACCTACTCCACGGTGCCGGTCGGCTCGGGGATCATCGGCAAGACCGCGGTCACGGGCGAGATCTGGCTTCCGGGCAAGGGCATCGAGCTCCAGCCCGCGCCGCGGGAGGTGAACCTGACGGTCTGCGTCCCGTTGAAGCTGGAGGAGAAGGTGATCGGCGCCCTGGCCATGTTTCGCCTGCTCCCCCAGAAGAGCGGCTTCGAGGCGATCGACTTCGAGCTGTTCAACCTGCTAGCTACCCACGCCGCCACGGCCCTGTACCTCTCGAAGCTCCACACCGAGAGCCAGGCCGGGGTGAAGTCGCCTTCCTGACGTCAGCGGCAGTAGCGGGCCAGATCCTTGCGGTTGAGCACCTTGATCCGGTGGTCGGGCTGCACCGAGATGGCTCCGCGCTGCTTGAGCTCCACGACCACCTGGTTCACCCGCTCGCGGGAGGCTCCCACGATCTCTCCGAGGTCGCTCTGGGTCAGGCGCAGGGGGATCGTCACCTGGCCTCCCGCCTCCCGGCTGCCATAGCGGTCGGCGAGGGCGAGGATCTGGCGGGCGACGCGGCCCGCGACGTCCAGCGTGCAGAGCGCCTGGATCTGCTCGTTCGCGAAGCGCAGGCGGTTCGAGAGCAGCTTCACCAGGTTGTTGGCCAGCGGGGTCAGGCTGCGCACACAGGTCTGGAATGTGATCCGGTCCATCCAGAGCAGCCGGGACCTTTCCGTGGTCACCACGTTGGCGGAGCGGCCCGAGCTGTCGATCAGGCTCATCTCCCCCACCGTGTCCCCCCGGCCCAGGAAGGCCAGGATGACCTCGCGGCCATCCTCATGGCTGACGTAGATCTTCACCGTCCCTTCGAGGATGACGTAGACCACCTCGCCCGGCTGCTCCACGGTGATGAAGTTCGTGCCGGCGGGGACGGAGGAGGAGCGGAGGAGCCCGTTGAGGTAGGCCAGGTCCTCGGGCGACAGCCCCTGGAAGAGCTCCAGCTCCCCCAGGGTATGGGGATCTTCGACGGCGGCCACGAAGGGATTCTAGCGCCCGAGCAGCCCGGCCAGCACTTCCACCCCCCGATCCACCACATCCGGAGGCGCCGCCGTGAAGCAGACGCGCAGGTGCGTGGGGTACGGTCCGAAGCTCGGGCCGGGCGCCGCGAACAGCCCGCGCTCCACGCAGTCCTCCAGGAACCCGGTGAGTCCCCGGTCGTCCAGGTGGTTCGCCACGTCCAGGAAGAGGAAGGTGCTCCCCTGGGGCGGATCGAGGCCAAGCCGGGCGGCAGCGCGGTCCCCGACCTCCTTGTAGAGCTTGCGGGCGTTCCCGATCCACTGCCTCCCCGGCTCGCCCATCACCCGCAGCGCCGCGATCTGGGAGGCCGTGGGCGTGCTGTAGAAGCTGTGCATGCCGATCTTGCGCAGCTCGCCGACCGCTCCGGCCGGACCCACGATGTAGCCGCAGCGGTTCCCGGCCATCCCGTAGGCCTTGGAGAAGGAGTGGGTGGAGAAGGTGTGCTCGGGCGCCAGGGGGCGGACGTACGTGTGCTCCCCCTCGTAGACGTAGTCCTCGTAGACTTCGTCGGCGATGAGCCAGAGGTTCTCGCTCACCGCCCAGGCCACCAGGGCCTCGATCCAGGGGCGGGGGATGACCCGGCCGGTGGGGTTGCTCGGCGTGTTCAGGTAGAGGGCGATGGTGCGGTCCGTCTTCCTGGCCCGGACGGCCTCGACCGCGGTCTCGGGGGAGTCCACAGCGCCGAAGAAGGGGACGTCCACGGGCACTCCGTGGAAGGAGCGGACGATGCCGGTGATCAGCGGCCAGTGGGGGGCGAGCTGGAGCACCTCGTCGCCCGGGGAGACGATGGCGCCGGCCACCGCTCCGAGGCCGCCGGTGGCACCGGTGGCCACCAGCACGTTCTCCCTGCCGGTGGGGACGCCGGTGCGCTCCCGGACCTGCCCGGCGATGGCGTCGAGCAGGGCGGGCATGCCCTGGGGCGGGGCGTAGCGGTGCATCCCGGGGTGGTCCGCGACCCGGATGTCCTCCATGCGGCACCCCTCGGCGGGCTCCATCCAGGTGTCGCCGACGTGGAGCGGGTAGACCTCGCCCTGGTAGGTGGCGAGCTTGTGCGCCAGCGCGGAGTAGACGTTGCCGGCGATGTCCTGGACCGACGGCGAGAACCCGGGATAGGTCGGCATTGCTTTACCAGGACGCTTTACCAGGAAAGGATCAGGCCGATCGAAGCTTCACCCTGGAACAGGCCCTCGTCGGACCGGAAGCGGTCGTTGCGGTCGTCGAAGCCCGTTTCGAGGTCCACCCAGTAGCCCCGGCCCTCGAAGCGCAGACCGACGTTCTCGGCAAAGAAGACCTTGACGCCGCCGCCGAGGTTGCCCGAGAAGCGGCTCTCGGCCTCCACATCCGCGCGGTCGGGCTCGATGCGCGCGATGCCGAGCCCGCCGGAGACGAAACCGTTCACCTGGCCGGGTCCCCACTGGTAGAGGAAGCCGGCGTTGACCAGGTCGACTGTCACGTCTCCGAGCTCCTGTTCCGGAGTGAAGAGGCCTGCGTCGACGATGAACTGGCTGTTCTGGCGGTTGGCGATGAACTCGAGCTGCCAGTTGGGGTTCAGCGGAATGTCGAGGATCACTCCAAACATGCCCCCTTCGTCGACGCGGACGTCGCGTTCCTCGAGGAAGTCGCCGTCGACGTTGAACTCGCCGTCGAAGCGGTAGCCCACCATGGGGGTGATCTCGAAGCGGTGGGTCTGGGCGAAGGCGGAAGCGGGTATGAGCAGCAGGGCGGCGAGGATGATCGCTTTGCGCATGACAGGCATCTCCTTGGAAGACAGCCGGCCGGAACGCCGGGTCCAGCACCTCGGTTGTATCATGGACCCGGATGAGCGCCCAAGACACGAAATCACCGATCCCGCCGCCGACATCGCCCACATCGCCAATGCTCACCGAGGTGCGGAGGATGCCGGAGGAGCGCCGCCTGCGCCTGACCTGGCACGACGGCCACTCGGCCGAGTACGAGTACGATTATCTCCGTGGCTGGTGCCCCTGCGCCGGCTGCCAGGGCCACAGCGTCCTCAAGATCCATTTCCACCCTCCAGCCTCGCCGGTCACCGCCGAGTCGATCAAGCCGGTAGGCAACTACGCCATCTCCATCGCCTTCTCGGACGGCCACGGCACAGGCATCTACCGCTTCGACTTCCTGCGCGGGCTCTGCCCGTGCGAGCAGTGCGGCGGGGTGCCGCCGGAGATCGAGGGCTAGCCAGGCAGGTCCGAAGGCCGGTTCACGTTCAGGAAGACCTCCGCCGGCTCTCCGAACCGCTCGATCTCCTCCACCCACCGGACCCGCAGCCCCGGGGTCTCCGGAAGCGTTCGGAGATCAAACCGTCCCAGCTTCACTCTCTCCTCCAGAGCGGCGAGAGCAGCCGGTCCGTAGAGAGCGCAGAGCGGCTCCACTCCCCCGCTCCAGCGCGGGACGGCCAGGTCCGCGTCCGACCGGGCCAGCTCCTCCAGGAGGGGGACCGGTACCCGCGGCAGGTCCACAGCCAAAACCAGGAGGGGCTGTCCCGGACGGACGAGGGCCGCACCCAGGATGCCCGCGGCCGGTCCTTTTCCCGATCCGTCCGGGACCGAGCCGGGCAGCAGACCCCGTCCGGCATCCGCCACCAGCACCTCGCTGCAGACCTCCCCCAGCCGCCGGGCTGCCCGGACGACCAGGCTCTCCCCCTCGATCTCCAGGAGGGCCTTGTCCCGCCCCATGCGGGTGGAGGCTCCGCCCGCGAGGACCACACCGATCGTCCGTGGTACCATCCCCCGCGCATTGGAAGGAGAACTTGCCATGAAGCTGAGCTTAGCTGCTGTCGTCACCGTCCTAGCCCTTGGAGCGGCGTCGCTTTCGGCCCAGGCCCCTCCTGCGGCAGCCAAGGCCAACCCGCGGGTGGCCCTGGAGACGTCCAAGGGGAAGATCGTCATCGAGGTGTACCAGGACAAGGCCCCCAAGAGCGCGGCCAACTTCCTTCAGTACGTCCGCTCCGGGTTTTACGACGGAGTCATCTTCCACCGGGTGATCCCCGACTTCATGATCCAGACCGGCGGCTTCACCCCGGACATGAAGCAGAAGGCGACCAAGGGCGCGATCCAGAACGAGGCCGACAACGGGCTGCGCAACGAGCGCGGCACCCTCGCCATGGCCCGCCTGGGCGAGCCCCACTCCGCCACGGCCCAATTCTTCATCAACCTGAAGGACAACCGTGCGCTCGACCACACGGGCAAGAACCAGCGCGGCTGGGGCTACGCGGTGTTCGGAAAGGTCGTGGAGGGCATGGACGTGGTCGACGCGATCGCTACCGTGCGGACCGCAACCCGCGACCCCCACGGCGACGTGCCGGTCGAGCCGATCCTCATCAACAAGGCCAGCGTCGTTCCGATCCGATAAGGAGCTGCCAACATGCCGCGAGTGACTCTGGATACCAGCAAGGGCCGGATCGTCCTGGACCTCGACTCGGCCAAGGCGCCGAAGACGGTCGAGAACTTCCTGGAGTACGTCCGTTCCGGACACTACGACGGGACCATCTTCCACCGCGTCATCCCCGGCTTCATGGTCCAGGGGGGCGGCTTCACCGCCGAGATGTCGCAGAAGCCGACGCGGGCGAACATCCCCAACGAGGCCGACAACGGGCTCGGCAACGCGCGCGGCACGATCGCCATGGCGCGCACCAGCGACCCGCACAGCGCCTCGGCGCAGTTCTTCATCAACGTGTCGGACAACAAGGGGCTCAACCACACCGGCAAGAACCCCCAGGGCTGGGGCTACGCCGTGTTCGGCAAGGTGGCCGAGGGCATGGACGTGGTCGACGAGATCGTGAAGGTGCCCCGCGGCCGCAAAGGCTTCCACGACGATGTTCCGAACCAGCCGATCCTGATCAACCGGGCCACGGTGGAGGAGTAGGAAGCCGGGGGGGAGGGCTCCCCCCTACTTCTTCGTATTCTTCCGGATCACCACCAGGGAGGCCCAGAGGATCTCGAGCTGCTCCTGTCCGAAGGGCAGGTCGGAGTCGCGCCAGATGTCCCGCACCGCGCTGAGGAATTCGGTCCAGTCCACCTTGTGGCCCTTCTCGTAGATCCGCCGCATGGCCGCGAACAGGTCGGCCACGGTCCACATCGCCGGCCGCCGGCCGCCCATCTCCATCCAACCGAAGCGCAGGTGGTGCAGCCTGCGGCGCGAGAGCTCCTGGTTCTTGTAGCGCACCCGCAGGCGGCCCACCTCCGGCAGACGGTTGAACACGAGGTCGTCGGGTGCGGCGTGGCTGGTGAGCACCTGCCAGTGCTGCGCCAGCAGCTCCTCCTTCTTCACCTGCATCATCAGGGTATCGAAGCGCTTGACGTCGATCTCTTCGAAGACGGCTCCGAGGGTCGGCACGTCGGCGCCGTGGATCCAGGCCGCGATGTCCTCGTCCGAGGGCAGTGCGCGGGGGGGACCCGCGGCTGCCGTCGCCTTGGCCGCTGCCGCCTTTGCTGCCGCTGCCGCTTTCGCCGCCTCCAGCTTCGCCGGGTCCACGCCGGGCTTGACCGGCGCCTCGGCGGGCGGGGACGTCTCTGTCTTCGTGGTCTCCACGTCGGCCGCGGTGGCCGGCGCCTCCGGCTTGAAGGTCACATCGGTCGTTTCGCTCATGGTCGGGATAGTGTATACGGATGGACATGAGGACCGGAACGTATGAGAGCCGCGGCCTGCGGCTGAGCTATCAGGAAGCCGGCGAAGGGCTGCCCTTGCTGCTCCTCCACGCCTTCCCACTTTCCGGCCGGATGTGGGATCCCCAGGTCGAGGCGCTCGCCAGTGCCCATAGGATCATCGTCCCCGATCTGTCCGGCTTCGGCGCGTCCGGGTTCAGCGCTTCCAAGCCGGGTCCCGAGACCAGCCGGATGACCGACTTCGCCACGGATGCCGGCGCTCTCCTGGACCACCTGGGGATCGACCGAGCGGTCGTGGGCGGGTTGTCCATGGGAGGCTATGCCGCCCTGGCCTTCGCGGAGATTTTCCCCGACCGTCTCCTCGGTCTGGTGCTGGCCAACACCCGGGCAGCCGCGGACACGCCGGAGGCCCGGGAGAAGAGGCTCGCCACCGCCCGTGACGTCCTGGAGAAAGGCTCCGGCATCCTGGCGCCCTCGGTGGAGAAGCTGCTCGGCGCCACCACCCGGTCGCAGCAGCCGGAGCTGGTCCGGCAGGTCGGACAGTGGATCTCCGGGGCCCCTCCGGCCGGGGTGGCCGCGGCGCAGCGGGGCATGGCGGAGCGGCCGGACCGCAGCGGGCTCCTCCCCCGGATCGCGGCGCGCACCCTGGTCATCGTCGGAGACGAGGACGAGCTCATCCCGCAGGAGGAGTCCCGCGGGATGGCCGAGGCGATCCCCGATTCAGAGCTGGCCGTCTTCCACCGCGTGGGCCACCTGTCGAGCCTGGAGGCCCACGCGGACTTCAACGAGATTCTGCGAAGCTTCCTCTCGCGCCTCCCCTGAGAATCCCTGCGAATCAGGCGCGCAGGACGTTGCGCGCCTGCAGCCCCTTGGGTCCCTCCACCAGCTCGAAGTTCACCCGGTCCCCCTGGTTGAGGGTGCGGTAGCCCTCCGCCACGATGGCGGTGTGGTGGACGAAGACGTCGGCGGCGCCCTCTTCGGTCTGGATGAAACCGAAGCCCTTGGCGTTATTGAACCATTTGACCGTTCCCTCTGGCATTACTGCGACTCCTTTCTGACCATGGACCGCGCAACGGCTCACATGCCCATGCCGATGCACCGCCGGGTTCGTCGTACTGCTGCAAACAGGTTTTGCGCAGCATGGCGCTGCCGACGCCAAAAAGCAAGGCGGAGGTTGCCCAGTCAGAGGGCAGTTGCTCTCAGAAGGAAGTAAGGAAGAGGATGCCTGGTCAGGAGGGATGGTGCCGAAGACCGGACTCGAACCGGTACGGGTTGCCCCACACGCCCCTCAAACGTGCGCGTCTACCAATTCCGCCACTTCGGCGCACCAGGCTAGTTGTCAAACACCCGGAATCCCTGAGAAATTCCGGTCCGTCTTACTGCGGTGGCGGTTGACCGCCACCAGCGGGCGCCGGGGTGGCCGGAGCCGCCGGAGCCGGATTCGCGGGCTGCGTTCCCGAGCCGGGGGTCAGCGGACCCTGCTCGTTCTGCACCGGATTCGGGAGCTGCGTCTCTCCCACACCGCCGGCTGCGCCGGCGGGCGAACCCTCCGCGGCGGGGACGTCGCCCATGACCGTGCCCCGCCGTGCCTGAGGGATGCCGATCAGCAGGGTGGTCAGGATGAAGACCGCGAACGAGATCACGGTCAGCTTGTGCAGAAGGGTGGTCGCTCCGCGCGCGCCGAAGGCCGCCTGCGTGGTCCCTCCTCCGAACACCGACAGGTCGGCGCCCTTGCCCTGTTGGAGCAGGACAACGAGGATCAGGAAGATGCAGATGATGACATGAATCGTGTACAGCAGATAAATCACGGGTCGAAGCCTCCAGACGGCGCAGACGGTCCTTGCCCGTCAGCCGGAAGCACGGATGATACTCAGAAATTTCCCTGGGTCAAGGCTCGCCCCTCCCACGAGGAAGCCGTCTACGTCCGGTTGGGCGATTAGGCCGGCCGCGTTTTCCGGCGTCGCCGACCCTCCGTAGAGGATCGGAACGTCGTGTCTCAGGAGTCCCCGGATGAACCGGTGGGCCTCCTGCGCCGTCTCCGGAGTGGCGGTCTCCCCGGTGCCGATCGCCCAGACCGGCTCATAGGCCAGGGCGAAAGAGGCCTCCTCAAGAGGGTCCACCGCCGCCCGTACCTGCCGCTCGAGGACCCGGAGCGTGTCGCCCGCCTTGCGCTCGTCCCGGGTCTCGCCCACGCAGATCATGGGGGTCAGGCCGTGGCGCAGGGCCGCCGCGATCTTGCGGGCGACGAGGTCGTCCCCCTCTCCGTGCCCCTGCCGCCGCTCGCTGTGGCCGCAGAGCACCCAGGAGCAGCCGGCGTCCGCGAGCTGCGCGCCGGACACGTCGCCGGTGAAGGCCCCTTTCTCCTCGGGATGGAGATCCTGGCCGCCGACAGCGATCCCACTCTCCTGGAGCTCGGCGGCCACGGCCGGGATCAGCGGGAAGGAGGGGAAGACGACCACGCGGACCGGGGACTCGCCGAGTTCGCCCCGAAGCGCGCGGGCGTGTGCCGCCGCCTCGGCCTGGAGGAGGTTCATCTTCCAGTTGGCCGCGACGATCCGGCGGCGCTTCACTTGCCCTTCTCCAGCACGGCCACTCCTGGAAGCGTCTTGCCCGCGAGGAACTCCAGCGAGGCGCCGCCACCCGTGGAGACGTGACCGATGCGGTCGGTCACCTCAGCCTGGTGGGCCGCGGCCACGGTCTCGCCGCCGCCGATGACCGAGAAGCCGGGGCAGCTCGCCAGGGCCAGGGCCACCTCCCGGGTGCCGGCATCGAAGGGTGGCTTCTCGAACACGCCCAGGGGGCCGTTCCAGAACAGGGTCTTCGCCCGGCCCACCGCTTCGGCGAACGCCTTGCGGGTGGCAGGGCCGATGTCCACTGCCTTGCCCGTGGACGGGATGCGGTCCGCGGCCACGGTCCGCGAGTCGGGGTCCGGGAGATCCAGGCTTTCGGTGACCACCACATCGGTGGGGAGGAGCACCTCGATCCCCTTGGAACGGGCGCGCTCCAGGATCTCCCGGGCCATGTCCAGCCGGTCGGGCTCGTAGAGGGACCCTCCCACGTCGAGCCCCTGCGCCGCGAGGAAGGTGTTGGCCATGCCGCCGCCCAGGAGGAGCATGTCGAGGCGGGGAAGGAGGTTCTCCAGCGTGTCGATCTTGCCCTCGATCTTGGCACCGCCCAGGATGGCGGCGAACGGTCGCTCGGGCTCGCCCAGGAGCTTCCCCAGGGCCTCGACCTCCCGCGTCAGGAGACGGCCGGCAGCCTTGCGCTGGAGGCGCTCGGGCACACCCACCACGGAAGCATGGGCGCGGTGGGCGCTGCCGAAGGCATCGTCCACGAAAGCTTCCGCCAGGGCGGCGAGCTGATCGGCGAAGGCCGGATCGTTCTTCTCCTCCCCCGCGTGGAAGCGGAGGTTCTCGAGCAGCAGCACGTCCCCCTCGTCCATCTCGCGCGCGATCTTCTCCACCTCCTCGCCCACGCAGTCCTCGGCGAAGCGGGCTCCGCACTGGAGGATCTCGGACAGCTTCGCCACCACCGGCCTCAGGCTGTAGCGCGGATCGCGCTTGCCCTTGGGCCGGCCGGCGTGGGAGGCGAGCAGCAGGATGCAGCCGGCCTCGCGCAGCTCGCGCAGGGTGGGAACCACCTCCTCGATCCGGGTGGCGTCGAGCACCTCGCCGGCCTCGGACATGGGGACGTTGAAGTCCACGCGCACGAATACGCGCTTCCCCTTGAGGCTGCCCAGGTCCAGATCGTCCAATGTATAGAGATCAGCCATTCGCTCCCTCCTGTCGATTCAGCCGGGTCGATTCAGCCGGGCCAGCAGCTCGGCGAGACGGTTCGAGTAACCCCACTCGTTGTCGTACCAGGCGACCACCCGCGCCAGGCTGCCCACGGCCTGCACCAGCGGCAGGTCGACCACGGCCGAGCGCGGGTCGCCTACGAAGTCGGATGAGACCGGCTCGTCCTCCGCGACCCCGAGGAGCCCGGCCAGGGGTCCGGCCGCGATATCTCGATAGGCCTGCCGGATCTCCTCCGCGGACGCCTCCCGCTCCAGGTCGGCCACCAGGTCGAGCATGGCCACGGCGGGGGTGGGCACGCGGACGGCGAAGCCGTCGATCCTCCCCGCCAGCTCCGGGAGCAGCAGGCCGGCCCCGTGGGCCGCGGTGGTCGAGGCAGGGATGATGTTGAGCGCGGCTGCCCGGGCGCGCCGGGGGTCCGGGTGCGGCAGGTCGAGCAGCCGCTGGTTCTCCGTGTAGCTGTGGACCGTGCTCATCAGTGCCCTTCGGACCCCGAAGCGGTCGTGCAACACCTTTGCCACGAGGGCCAGGCAGTACGTGGTGCACGAGGCGTTGCTGGCCACGGCCTGGCGCCCGGGGTCCCAGTCTTCGGCGATCCCCAGGCAGAGGGTGGCGTCCGCGGGCTCCGCCGGGTCGGAGTTGGCAGAGACGAGCACGTTGCGGACTCCGTCTCTCAAATGGGCGGCGGCGAGACTCCTCCTGAGGAACCGCCCGGTGGACTCGACGACGGCTTCCACCCCGGCTTCGCCCCAGGGAATGCGGGCAGGGTCGGGCTCCTGGAAGACCGGGATGCGCCGGCCGCCAATGCCGCCGATACCGCCGATAATCAGGGCATCCCCCTCGGCGTGCACGGGAAGGGCGAAGGGGCCATGGACCGTGTCGCGGGCCAGGAGCCGGGCCAGGATCGGGGTGGGCACGACGTCGTTGACCGCGGCCGGTTCGAGGGCGGAAGCGAGGTCCTCCCGGGTGAGAACGATGCGGAGCAGGGCGCGGCCGATGCGGCCGAAGCCGTTGATGCCGAAGCGCAGGGGCATGGCGGGAGCGGAGTCTACAGCAGTGTCACGCCTGGGGGATTCGCCGCACTTAGAGAGGATGGTAGATAATGCCGGGCTGAAGGCACCCGCTGTTTCGACAGCTTCCTCTTCAATAACATAGCAGAAGGAGCGACCATGGCTGAGATGGGCAAGTACTGCAAGGCATATCTCGCGAAGCAGTTCCGGGAGTATCCGGGCTGGAGCGAGAACAAGGACAATGCCCGCAAGGACAAGAAGGAGGTCGACGGCAAGGAGGTCGAGGTCAAGCGCGAGCTTGATGACGACTCCATCCTCTACCTCCAGGAGAACTACGTCGTCACCGACGGGATCTTCAAGGACGAGAACATCATCTTCGACAACGTCACGGACGAGTGGAAGGAGTTCTGCCACGGCACCCTGGCGTTCGAGATCCCGGTCTACGAGCCCATCAACATCCCGGTGGCGGGCGGCTCGGAGGCGGCCGAGGGCAAGGAGGCCGGGAACGGGTAGGAGCAGCAGTTGAGGGCCGCCCCCCTCGTCCTCGGCATCGAGACCTCCTGCGACGACACCGCCTGCGCCGTGCTCGACGGCGACGGGCGGGTGCTCGCGTCGGTGGTGTCGAGCCAGCTCGCGGCGCACCGCCCCTATGGCGGGGTGGTGCCGGAGATCGCCTCGCGGGAGCACCTCTCGAACTGGCCGCTGGTCAGCGGCGAGGCGCTCGAGCGGGCCGGGGTAGCCATGAAGGACGTGGACCTGGTCGCGGCCACGCGGGGTCCGGGGCTGGTGGGGGCGCTCCTCGTCGGCCTCTCCGTCGGCAAGGCCGTGGCCTTCGCCCTCGGCCGGCCCTTCCACGCGGTCCACCACCTGGAGGGACACCTCTATTCCCCCTTCCTTCCTCCTCCTTCGGAGCCCGGCCCGGCCCTGCCGCCGCCGGATCGCTTCACCGGCCTGGTCGTCTCGGGCGGCCACACCTCCCTGTTCGGAGTGGAGGATGGCGAGGTCTCCACCCTCGCGGAGACCCGCGACGACGCCATGGGTGAAGTCTTCGACAAGGTGGGCAAGCGCCTGGGGCTCCCCTATCCGCAGGGTCCGAAGGTGGACGAGCTGGCCGAGCGGGGAGATCCGTCCGCCTTCAGGCTGCAGGTGCGGCCTGCCGGGGACGACCTCTTCTTCTCCTACTCGGGCCTCAAGAGCCAGGCTCTCCTGGAGATCGAGAAGCTGGAGCGCAGGCTCGGGCCGATCGATCTCGGGGAGGGAGCAGGTGCTCCGCAAGAGGTCTTGGACCTCCTGGCCGGCTTCCGGGCTGCCGCGGTCGGCCAGATCCTCGACCGGCTGGAGCGGCTCCACCGGAGTCAGCCGCTCGGTCTCCTCGCGGTATCGGGAGGCGTCGCGGCCAACCGCCTCCTCCGCCGCGAGCTGCCCGCCTGGGCCGCGGAGCGCGGAGTGGAGCTGCGCCTCGTCCCCCTCGCCTGGTCCGGCGACAACGCCGCCATGATTGCCCACGCCGCCCTCCTCCGCCACCTGCGAGGGCGGGACGGCGACCCGTTCGAGGCCGAGGCCGAGAGCCGAATTCCGATCTGAAAGAGGGTTGAAAAAACGGAGGGCGCGGCCTCCCGGAAGGCCGCGCCCTTGCTTCACCCGGCCCCACCCTATCTATGGCCGTGCACCGCGGGACTGCCGACGTGCTTGCCCGGCTTGGGCTCGTGCAGATGGTCGTGGTGCTCGTGGTCGTGATGGGCAGAGTCGTGATGTCCGTGTCCGTGCTGCGGAGCAGGCTCGACGTCGGCGTCGTGACTGGTTTGAATCTGCTCCGGGTGACCTTTCGGGGTGCGGGTGCTGGGCATCGTGACTCTCCTTTCATTATGGGGGCTTGATCCCCTCCTGAAAGGAAAGCACGCGGGGAGGGTCGGCGATTACAGGGACCGGAGGGATTGGGAGGAGAGCGCGATCCGGAGACCGCGCTCTCAGGACTGCGCCGTCAGCGCGGGGTCTTCATCTGCTCGCGCGCCTGCTCCTGTTCCTTCTCCTTCTGAACCACTCTCAGACCGGTGAGGAACAGGTGCGCGAGGCGGTCCTGGCGTAATCGGCGCAGGGTGCGGCCGGGGGGCGGCTCCAGCCCATAGGGGTCTTCCTGGGTGCGCGGCGGGGTGCGACTGGTCGCGGTGGGCTCGTTCAGGGCCTCTTCCGTGAGGTCGATGACGATATCGGCCATTTTCTCTATCTCCTTTGAGCACGGGATCGCCCGAGCCGCGCGGGATGTCGCGGTCGGCCTGAGCGATCCGGGTTTCCGTTCGCTCAGGTCGTCGCGACTCGACAAGAATGGGGGTGGGTGGTGATCTCCGGGAAGAAGACAAAGCTCCGCCCGCTCGACTGCAGGTGCGGGCGGGCGGAGCCTGCTATAACGCCGGATCGGGCTCGCTCGAGTCGCTGCGGCATGAGTCCTCCTAGTGGGGCTGCCGACGGAAGGCCAACAGCGCTTTGAAAGATCCGCTTTCGATCATGTTCAGAAGCTCCTCGAGGACAGCCGGCTCGTCGCAGGCCCCCTCGCGGAGGGCGTCCGTCAGTACCCGCCAGAGCGACTTCAAGAAGCGCTGGCGGGCGCGGTACAAGGCGACGTTGCGGGCGTTCCGCGTGAGGCTCGTCAAGTCCTCCGGCGAGGCCGGCAACTGGCCGAGGCCATAGACCTGGTAGAACAGCGTCCGGTCGCGAACGGACAGACACTCCAGGGCGAGAACCAAGAACTTCCAGGTCTTGCGGAGCAAATCGAGGATCTCCTGCATCAGCTCCGCGGCCTGCTGCTCCCGGTTCGACTGCTTCTGGGGCTCGGTTTCCAGGTACTTGTACGCGGAGAGCTCGTAGTCCTCCCAAGTTATGTTCCTTCGGGAAGTCTTGAAGCGGCGCAGGGTACGGGCACGGACGCGATGAAAGGCCTTGCGCAACTCGTAGACCGCGTTATCCATAGGGACGAGCGGATTGTCGAGAAAATTCTGCACTTCGCAGACACCGTCAGATACGATGTCTGCACATTCTTGCGAGGGGATCCACCCCCTCCGTGTGACCCAGGTCTCGCACTTCCTCCGGAAATCGAGGTAGACCGCTTTGAGACTCTTGTTTTCCGGAAGCTCCCCGTTTCTCCAGATGATCTCGACTTCCTTGCCGACATCTAGAATCCCGCGGACCTGAGCGCTCATTGTCCATTCTCCTTATGGATGCCTGTGGTCGTGATGGGCGTGTTCGGACGCGGAGCGACACTCGGCGTCCGCGGCGGTGGTAGGGCTGGGCTTACCGGCGTCCGGAGTACCGGAGCTGGATCCTGTGGCGGGGTGAGGGGCAGGGGGGCGCCCCTCGGGGCTGGGTTTCAGGGGAGCTGGGCTTTTGGACATGGGCTTCTCCTCCTTTCGGGTGGGGTGTTCCTGTGCGCCTACACAGGAAGCACGCCCCCGATGGGCGTGCTTACAGGGCTATCTGGTTGTTGGAGCGAGCGAACGCGAAGGTACGGGAGAACGCGAAGAGAGCCCGGGCGGCCTGGGAGGGGATGCGGGACTTCTGGGGCCGGGCGGCCGGGGCTCGAGCAGAACTCATCTAAAAACAAAAACAGCGAAGGAGCATCCTGGATTCCGAAATTCCTGGCCCAGTTGTCCCAAGGGGACGTCGCACGGGGAGTTGGAAGGGGGGAAGGGGCTCGGGACCGGTGGAGTGGAAATGCATGGATTCAAGGCCTCCTGGAACAGAAGCACGCCCCCTCTGGACCCGATTACAGGTTGTCCGACCGCTGAAGCGGACGATCCTCTGGAGGTGCGATCCGTTCGAGGGCCGAGGGCGAGAGCCGCATCCCGCTATGGCCCTTGGCAAAAGTGTTACCGCCGGTAGCAGAAGCCGATTCGACCGGAGCGGCCCGTCCGGCCCGGACAGAAGGCTGCAACTCTCTCATCCTCAGCGGCTTACCGCCTTCCTGACCTCTTCTTGAAGCTGTGGCACCCGCCTTGCTCTAGGCCGGGACGCCATGAGCACCCAAATTGAACGCAGCCGCAGCGGCGGCTTCACGCTGGTCGAGGTCCTGGTTGCGATGAGCGTCATGATGATCCTGATGCTCATCGTCGGGCCACCGCTGGCCAAGTTCCTCCAGCGGAGCAAGCTCACGGGGGCGGTACAGCAGACCGCGTCGCTGATGCGGCTGGCCCGCATCCATGCGATCAAGCGGTCGAGCTGGACCGCGGTGCGCATCCAGCCCGCCGCCACGCCCCCTCATGCCACGGCGTTCGTGGACATGGACCGGGACCGCCAGTTCGACTCGGGGGAGCCGGTCCTGGGGACCGTCCTGCTCGAACGGGGGATCACGTTCCTGGCGCCGGACGGCTTCGCGGTCTTCCAGGAGAACGGCGGCCTGGAATCGTCGGGTGACTTCCGCTTCACCGATGCCAAGGGCAACGAGATGGAAGTCCGAGTGGAGCAGGCGGCCACCGGCAAGATCGGGATCTGCAAGTACGAGAACGGCGTCTGCATCAAGAGAGGCCAAGGAGGAGAGGTATGGACGTGGAAGTGAGCGCCGGAAAGCCGGGCGAGGCGGGCTTCTCGATGATCGAGGCGCTGATCGCGGCCGCCATCCTGCTGATCATCGCCATCGGGCTGATCCCGATGTTCACCCAGTCGATCCTCAACAACGCGGCGGGCAGCGATTACACGACCTCCAGCGTCCACGCCAAGGACGAGCTGGAGAACCTGCAGGACGCCGCCTTCCACAACGAGGCCCTGGTCATCGACAGCGGGGACGTGGAGCTCCTGACCACCGACTTCTGGCTGCCGGGCACCGCCGGCCTCGGCGACGAGCTCTGGACAGATACGGTGCCGTCGGGCTCCGAGCCCAGGTGGACGAGGACCACGGGCGTGACGCAGTACTCGATCATCGCGTTCGACGACGGCATGCTCGCCGACGCGGAGCGCAAGAACGGGAACGCGCAGCCGACCGAGGTCCACTTCAAGATCATCGAGGTGCGGCTGGCCAACAACAAGGCGCAGTCCGGCCTGCCGCCGGGTCCGAGCCTCGTCTACCGGATGATCAAACCCTTCTGAGGTCATTGAGGATTACCGCGAGGATTATCGTCATGCGTCCAGCTCCCAATCCAGCTCCGTCCCGCGAGGCGGGCTTCACCGTCGTCGAGCTGCTGGTCTCGCTCGTGGTGGTCGTCGAGGTCCTGCTCGGCGTGCTGATGCTGTTCGACTTCAGCAACCGGCTGACCCGGGCGCAGATCAACGTGTCCGACATGCAGCAGGCGCTGCGAGTGTCCCACCAGGAGATTGCGGAGGAGATCCGCATGGCCGGGGCCGGCGGGCTGCCCCCGATGCCCGTGGCTCCCGGAGGAGCCCTCTGGTGGATCAACGGCGCCGCGGACGACCAGCTCATCGGACCGGACGGCACGCCCGAGGTGCTCGGCGGGACCGACATCCTGATCGTCCGCGGGGTCTTCTCGACCCCTCTCTACCACGTCGATCCAAAGGCGCCGGGGACGTTCACCTTGAACAACGTGAGCCCCCCCGCGGCCACGGCCGGCACGATCCTGATCCGCGACAAGACGGCGACCCTGGTCCCGCAGAACCTCACGGCCATCATCGACGCCGTGACGGAGCGGCGGCCGGAGGCGCTCCTTCTGATCAGCCCGCTCAATTCGGCGATCTACTCGGTGGTCGAGCTCGACCCGCAGAACTCCGTCGTGAACGATCCCGCCAACATCACGATCGCGTTCCGGATCACCGCCGGCACGTACACCGACCGTTACCTCCAGTTCCGCCCGGGGAACGCCTACAACCCCGACCTCACCAAGGTGGCCTTTGTCGGCCTCCTCGAGGAGCACCGGTTCTACATCCGCGAGGAGTATGCGATCCCCAACGACCAGACCTCGGAGCTGACCCCGCGGCTGTCGCGGGCGCGCACCTATCCGAACACCGAGGTCCCCTATCAGGAGAATGACGACAACTGGGGGATCGACATCGCCGACAACATCATGGACATGCAGATCGCCCTGGGCTTCGATTCGCTCAACGGCGGCGGCTCGATCCTGCAGGACACCAACGACGTGGGGCTCGACGACCGCATCTTCGAGGCTGCCGACGGGCAGACCGATGACTGGCTGTTCAACTTCGCCGGTGAGCTGCCCACGGACCCGGACTGGGTCAACGCCCGGCTCCACTATCTCCGGATCAACCTCCTGGGCCGCACCGAGCGGCGGGACCCGAAGTACGAGGCGCCGCTCCTGGCGCGGATCGAAGACCGGACGTTCGCCGCGAACCACCCCCTGAACGTGCCGCAGCGCGACGGCGGCAACCAACGGATGTACCGGCGGCGCGTCCTCCGGACCCTGATCGATCTGAGGAACATGTGATGCGCAACACGATGAACGCCCGGCGCGGCGAGAACGGCAGCGCCTACATCGTCGCCCTGCTGGCGCTCGCGGTGCTCACGATCCTGGGCCTGTCGCTCGTGCTGATCACGGGCACCGAGGTCCAGGTGGGAGCCAACGAGCGCACGGTCACCCGCACCTTCTACTCCGCGGACTCGGGGGTGGCGCTGGCGGCGGCCAAGGCCCTGGCCAGCGGGCAGTACTCGGGGTCCACGGTCCTGCTCAACGAGACCCAGGTAGGCAGCTCGCGCGTCGCGGACCGGATCGAGGTCTCGAACCTGGTGACCACCCTGGCGGTGCCCTGCGACTGGTGCCCCTACAACGACGACGGGGTGCCCGAGTTCTGGAAGGTCCACCACGTGGCCACGGCCACGGCGGAGAGGGTGGCCTGGTCGGGCGCCGGCCTGCCGCCCGTGAACGCCAAGATCCTGAGCCGCAAGACCACGAGCGCGATGTTCGAATTCCAACCCTGGCCAGCCCCTCCACCCGAGTCGATGCCTAGCGATCCCGCGGTGCTGGCGAAGATCAAGTTCTAAATCAATACACGTCGGAGGGGAATCCACATGTCGCCCGAAAGACCGTCGACCGGCAGGACCGCCCTGGGCGCGCTCGCGTGCGCCGCCCTGCTGCTCCTGGCCCTGCTCCTGGCTGGTACCCCCGCGGCGCTCGCCGACGACCGGGAGCTGCTGCGCGGCTCGGTGAGCGAGCCCTACGTCTTCATCCTCCTCGACACCTCCGGCTCGATGCACTGGACCCCCAAGTGCACACAGGCGCAGTTCAACGCCGGCGAATGCGACTTCCTCTGCCCGGAGGGCGACTGCTACGCACCGCTCCAGGGCGACGACCCGAGCTCCAAGTTCTTCCAGGCCAAGGAGGCGCTGTACGAGGTCATCAAGGACATCGACAACGTCCAGTTCGGCTTCGCCACCTACAACCAGGACGGCGCCTTCATGAAGGCCAAGCACTACCTCTACCGCGCCAGGGAGAACGGGCCGAACATCGTGACGGGCCTCCCCTTCCCGTCGGCCGGCTCCCAGGACGTGTTGGGAATGTTGTGGAGCTGCACCTCCGGCAGCCAGATCGGGTGCAACGACGACAATCCGGCGGACTCCGGCGACTCCTGGGAGATGACGCGGATCCGGCGGCTGCCGAAGGGCGGAGTCTCCTTCAACCAGGACGTCACCGTCTGGGTCCGCCACAACGGCAACAGGTACCGGATCAAGTACGACCCCGTCGCCGGCAGCCTGGGGTCGAGCGTGCGGTTCAACATTGACATCGACCGCTGCACCAACGACTCCTGCTCGAGCACAGCGAACGTCAGCAACAAGGACGTCAATTTCGATTTGATCGACCAGTTCAGCTCCTGGGATCTCGAAGTCAACCGGACCAACCCGAAGCTCGGCTTCTTCAACCAGGGAGACGTCGCCGACCCGAGCGCCACCGACACCTGCGCCGGATGGGACCCGAACGCGACCGCGACGGGTGTGCCCCCGGGCACGTTCCCGAGCGAGAGCGCGACCGAAGACAGGTTCGGCGGCGCGTACAGCATCCGCTTTCCCACCACCGCCGACCCCCAGGGGCGGGGTGCCTTTTTCACCATGGGCGACGTCGTCCCGCTCGACTGGAACAACAACCACCAGCAGGACATCCTGAAGCGGCTGGCGCCCAACATCATTGACAATCCCTCGGCGACGCCGGACTTCCGTTCAGTCTCCTACTTCCGGGACACGCGCTCGGGCTCGGAGTCCTTCCTCCGGCTCAAGGATGAAGACCTGCGGCCGTTCGTCGCCAGCGGCTCCACCCCACTCGGCAACTCGGTGAAGTCGTTCCGCTCCTGGTGGGCCGGCTGCACGGGTGCGAACTGCGCGCCGGGAGGCTGGGAGAAGGAGGCGGCGCAAAGGGACCCCGAGTTCGCCTGCCGCAAGAAGTTCCTGCTGGTCCTCACCGACGGCGACGAGAGCTGCGTGCCGCCGCCCAGCAACCTCACCGGCGCCGATCCCTGCCCCTGGACGAAGACGCTGTTCGACCAGGAGGGCATCAAGACCTTCGTCGTGGCGTTCGGCGTCGAGAACACGGCGGGGAACAAGCTCGAGTGCATGGCCGCCAACGGCGGCAGCGGCGAGCCCATCTACCCGCAGAACAAGCAGGAGCTGATCAACGCCCTCACCGACATCTTCGGGCAGATCCGCGAGGAGGCCAGCGCCTTCGCCTCCGCCGCCGTGCCGTCGGTCCAGGCCGAGGTGGCCGACCGCATCTTCCTCTCCAGCTTCACTCCGCTCAACGGCGAGGCGGTGTGGGACGGCCATCTCGACGCCTATCTCAAGCCGCTGCCGCTCACCGACGACGGCAAGCCGGACCGCGAGCGCGCCTGCCCGCCGGTGGGCAGCTCGAACCGTGGAAGCTGCCATCTTTGGGACGCCGGAGAGGTGATCGTCGGCCAGGCGCCCGAGATGGTCGACATGAACAACTCGTCCACGCTCTCTCCGGGCATCCTCAAGCTGGGCATGAACCCCAACGAGCGCCGGGTCTTCTACGGCAAGACGCCGTCGACGAACGGCATCCATCAGAATCTCGGCCTGTTCGCGCCGCCCCAGACCGCGCCGGTGGCGACCGACCCCAACTGGCTCGACATCTGGAACGCGTTCAAGATCCCCTTCACCGCCCCGGAGACCCCTGCCACCGCCAAGAAACGGACCGAGGACATCATCAAGCAGACGCTGGCGGTCAAGGACTCGGAGATCGAGAAGGCCGACGGCTCCAGGACTCCGATCCGCTACGTGCTCGGCGACATCTTCCACTCCGACCCGGCCATCATCGACCGGCCGAGCGACTTCAGCTTCTACTCGTCCGACGTCTTCGGCATCCCGAACGCGGTGAGCTGCACGAACAACCCGGGCTACCGCTGCTTCGCCGACCGGCACCAGCGCCGCCGCAAGATGGTGGTCGTGGGCAGCAACGACGGCCAGCTCCACTTCTTCGACGCCGGCATCTGGGACTCCGACACCGGGAAGTTCACCGACGGCACCGGCACGGAGCTGTTCTCCTACATTCCGCGCGTGGGCATGCCGCTCGTCCGCGAGCTCGCTGAGAACGGCCGCCAGCTCTACGGCATCGACTCCACGGCGAGGCTCGACGACGTCTTCCTCGATCCGCAGCACAACGGCACCCCCGATCCGAGCCAGCGGGAGTGGCGCACGCTGGTGATCGGCGGCTTCCGCGAGGGCGGCGAGATCGACGCCAACGGCGGCAACGTGGCCGACTTCTTCAGCGGCTACTATGCGCTCGACATCACCCAGCCGGACCAGCTCAGGACTGACAAGTCGCCGATCGACGAGCGGATCGTCCCGAGCTGCATGACGACCAACAACCAGACCGTTTCGGGCTGCGGCACGCTGCCGTTCCCCGCGCTCCTCTGGGAGTTCACCGACTCGCTCCCCGGCGGCGACTACCGGTTCGACGAGGACGACAACAACGAGCCCGACCTGGGCCAGACCTGGTCGGTGCCCACCGTGGGCAGGATCCGGGTCAATATCGGCACGACCACGACCTACAAGTTCGTGGCGATCTTCGGCGGCGGCGCCGATCCCGCGAACAAGAGCGCGCCCAGGCGCGGCAACTGGCTCTACATGGTCGATATCGAAACCGGGCAGGCCATCTACAAGCGCCAGCTCCCGGGAGCGGTGCCCTCCGATCCGGCCGTGCTCGACACGGACCTCGACGGCTTCCTCGATACCATCTACATCGGCACCACGTCGGGGTTCCTTTTCAAGGTCGACATCAGCGTCGCGGCCACGCTCCAGGCGGCGACCATCGCCCCCGGCCTGACCATCCCGGCGAGGACGGGGCTCCCGGCGCTGGTCAACCCCGTCACGGTGCAGCGGATCGTGGGCTGGAACCCGTTCCAGCTCTTCACCACGGGCGGCAAGCCCATCTACTTCGCGCCGACGGTCTTCTACGTCAGCAAGCTGAGCCGCTTCGCGCTCGCCTTCGGCACCGGCGACCGCGAGGACCTCTGGGCCGAGACCGGGCAGCCGGGACGTTTCTTCCTGATCATCGACGACAACTACAAGACCGGCGACCCGCTCCTGCCGCTGGACGAGACTGATTTCCAGGGCATCGACTACAACGCCGACGACCAGCCCGGGGGCACGGACTTCGTGTTCAACCCGCCGATCGGGCTCCAGCGCGGGTGGTACCTCCGGCTGCCTCCCGACGAGCGGATCATCACCCAGACCTTCGGTCTCTCGGGCGTCGTCATCTTCTCCAGCTACCAGCCGAAGCTCGAGATCAACCCCGACGGCAACGGCACGATCTGCGCGCGCGGCGGCGACAGCAGCATCTTCGTCGTCTACGCGAACAACGGTAACGGCATCATGTCCGAGGAGCATTCGGACGACGACGATCCGGATGACCCCGATGATCCGGATGACCCGGACGATCCGGACGATGACGGTGAAGACGACAAGACCCGTTTCCGGACCGTGCCCGAGTTCGTGACCAACCCGTACGTCGAGCAGGGCGCGACCAAGAACCCGGGCAACAACGAAAACCCGGACGATGACGACGCGCCCGACAACTCGGAGCAGCTCCGCGAGGCGCAGCGGGAGATCATGGAGACGCTGAAGCAGTTCTTCCCGCCGGAGACGAAGTTCGCGAACTACTGGATCAGCGTCAGCGGCATCCGCTCGGACACCGGCTACGAGCGCTATGCGACAATCCCGATCGGGATCATCCAAAGGAACTGGAAGGAGCACCCGTGAGATCACACGTTGTCCTGGCCCTGGCCCTGACCCTCGCCGGATCACCGGCGGCGGCCGACTGGCTGGTTACCCGGGAGGGAGGGCGCGTCGAGACCAAGGGACCCTGGAAGGTCAAGGGGAAGCTGGTCGTGTTCACCACCGCGGACGGAGCTCTCTCCTCGCTCCGCCTCGCCGACGTCGACCTGGAGGCGAGCGAGCGGGCCATGCAGGAGGAGGTCGCGGCCCGCGAGGCGAAGCTGCGGGAGGCCGAAAAGCCGGCGCCGCCGCGGAGGAAGTCCGTCCGGGTGGTGACGGATGCCGATGTCAGGCCCGCCGAGCCCAGGCCGGAGGAAGAGGCCGAGACCGGCGAGGAGAAGAAGGAAGAGAAGGCCAAGGACGCCGGCAGCAACCCGATCGTGGTGAGCGACTGGGAGAGAAGGGAGCTGCCCGGCAAGCGGGGGGTGGAGGTCGTCGGCCAGTTGGAGAACCGGGGCGACCAGCTCGCCACCGGCCTGAAGGTCGCCGTGGCGCTCTTCGATGAGGCCAAGCAGATCCTGGCCACCGGCGAAGCGATGCTCGACGCCACCGCCCTGCGCCCCGGCGGCACCACCCGCTTCCGCGCCGACTTCGTGGGCACCTTCTCCTTCGCCGGAGCCGGCTTCGACGTGAAGAGCTACGGCCTCAAGCTCACGCAGGCGGAGCCGCAGGACACCGCGGAGTCCGGAGAGCAGACCCCGCCGTGATTTGACCGGAGGGTGCCCCCGCTTCATGGGGGAACCCTTCCCCTTCGCGGATCGCCGATTCGGGCTCGCTGGGGAGCCGTTCCCCGGCAGGGACGAACGGCTCAGGACCGACGGGGAGCGGTTCCCCGTCATCCATGGACAGCCCGGGCTCGCCGGGGAGGTGTTCCCCGATGACGACGGCCTTCGCATCCCTGTTGGGGAGAGGCTCCCCCACGCCGCGCGGCCTCCCGGGCACGGTGGGGAGCGGCCCCCCTCCGCCTCCGGCTGCCGATCCCTGTCTGCCGAGGCGCTCGAGGTCCGGCAGCTCCTGCGTTCCCGTGGTCCGGACCCCGCGGTAGGGATACGGGCGCATCCCGAACGCATGCAGCACCTCGCTGTTCTTGCCGTAGTGGCTCCAGAGACCGCACCGGATGCGCATGGCGGCGTCGTGGGCCCTGCGCTTGGCCGCTTCCAGGTCGCGCGTGGCCTGCTGGGCGGCCGCGCGGTGCGCGAGCTGCCGCCGCTCGGCCTCGCGGGCCTCCTTCAGGGCCTGGTCGAGCTTCTTGCGGTCGGTCTGCAGGAGAGGGGGCAGTCCCCGGGTGATGGCCACGGAGGTGGCCAGGTGGCTCCAGCTCCTGTTGAGATCGGCGAACGCGGCGTTGTGCATGGCTCTTCCCTCCGTTTCAAGGTTCCCTGGTTTACGGAGGGAGAGCGGCTGGAGTCTAGCGCCTGAGCTTCTCTACTCCCGGTACCGCGGCACCCCCTCCAGATCGTGCTCCTTGACCTTCCTCTGGAGAGTCCCGTAGCTCATCCCTAAAAGGTCCGCGGCCTTCTTCTTGTCTCCGCCGGTGTCGATCAGGGCCTGCCGGACGCGGTCGCGCTCGGTGGTCTGGGGGACGGGATGGAGGAGCTGGCGGAGGTCGGAGGCTCTCAGGGCCGGACCGTCGAAGAGGATCACGGCCCTCTCCAGCACGTTGGCCAGCTCGCGGACGTTCCCCGGCCAGGGCTGGTCCATGAGGAGGCCCTCGGCGTCCTCGTCCAGCCGCGGGGGCTCCATCCGGTGGCGGCGGGCGATCTCGCCGAGCAGGTGCCGGGCCAGGAACGGGATGTCGCTCGACCGTTCCCTCAGCGAGGGCAGCTCGATCGGGAAGACGTTCAGGCGGAAGAAGAGGTCGGAGCGGAAGGTCCCTTCCGAGACCATGGCCTCCAGGTCGCGGTTCGTGGCCGCCACCAGCCGCACGTCCGCCCGCAGGGTCCGGCCGCCGCCCACCCGCTCGTAGGTGCGCTCCTCCAGGGCCCGCAGCACCTTGCCCTGGACCGAGAGCGGCAGCTCTCCGATCTCGTCCAGCATCAGGGTGCCCCGCTCGGCCATCTCGAAGCGGCCGGGCTGGCGCCGGTCCGCTCCCGTGAACGCTCCCTTTTCGTGGCCGAACAGCTCGTTCTCCAGGAGCGACTCGGGGATTGCGGCGCAGTTCAAAGCCACGAAGGGGCCGTCCTTGCGCGGGGAGACGCAGTGGAGCGCCCGGCTGAACATCTCCTTGCCGGTCCCGCTCTCGCCAGTCAGGAGCACCGTGCTCTCCGTGGGGGCGACCTTCTGGAGGAGACGGATCGCGGAGCGCAGCCGCTGGTGGCGGCCCACGATCGCGGGTGCGCCCGGCACGTGGAAGACCGCCGACTCGTCGCGCTCTCCGATCGCCCGCTCGATGAGCCGGGCGAGGTCGTCGATCTCCAGCGGCTTCTCCAGGAAGTCATAGGCCCCGAGCTTCATGGCCTCCACGGCCGAGCCCACGGTGCCGAAGCCGGTGAGGACCACCACCGGTGCCCGCGGCTGGGCGCGGCGGCTCGCCGCCAGGACCTCCAGGCCGGAGACGTCCGGCAGCTTGAGGTCGGTCAGGACCAGGTCGAAGGGGCTCTCTTCCACTTGGCGGATGCCCCCCTGGCCATCCGCGGCCGTCGCCACCTCGTACCCTTCCTGGGACAGGGCGCGCTCCAGCATGCGGCGCAGGGAGTCGCGGTCCTCGACGATCAGGATGCGGCCGGTAGGCATGAGGGAGTTACCCGATACTGCGGCGGACGGCGGCGATCAGGGCCGGGTCGTCCTCGGGGTCCACGGTGCGGAGGTCGAGCAGGAGCCGGCCCTGGCGGAGGTAGCCGACCACGGCCGGCTCGCCCTGGCGCAGACGGGCGAGGAGGGCGTCGTCGCCGGGCAGGGAGAGGGCCTCACCCGGGATCGGGGCCTCCGGCGCCGAACCGCCGCCGACAAAGGCCTCGGCGGGGACGATCTCGGCAGTGTCCGGCGGGAGCTCCGAAGCGGCGCGCTCCAGCCGCGCCCGGTGCTCCGCCGGGTCGGGCCACATCCGGTCCAGGGGGAGCGCGCCGCCGGCGAGGTGGAGGCGGAGGACCCCCTCCAGGGCCGCGAAAGCCATGCGGTCCGGACGGAAGGCGCGGTAGAGAGGGTGCTTGCGGCAGGCGCGGACCAGGTCGGTCCGGCCCACCATGAGCCCGGTCTGGGGACCGCCCAGGAGCTTGTCGCCGCTGCCGCAGACGAGGTCGCAGCCGGCCTCGATCAGCTCGGCCATGCTCGGATGGTCCGCGAGCTGCGGCTCGGGACGCGGACGGAGCAGGCCGCTCCCCTCGTCCACGAGGACCGGGAGCCCCTTCTCCCGTCCGAGCCCGGCCAGCTCCTGGGGGGAGACGGACAAGGTGAAGCCGGTGATCCGGAAGTTACTGGGGAAGACCTTGAGGAGGAGAGCGGTCTCTGGCCCGATGGCCTTCTCGTAGTCCGAGAGCCGGGTGCGGTTCGTGGCGCCCACTTCGACGAGACGGGCGCCGGCCGTGGCCAGGATCTCGGGGATGCGGAACGATCCGCCGATCTCGACCAGCTCGCCGCGGGAGACGACCACCTCTTTCCCTCGGGCGTGAGCCGCCAGGGCGAGCACCAGGGCGGCGGCGTTGTTGTTGACGGCCAGGGCGGCTTCGGCGCCGGTCAGGGCGGTGAGCAGCCTCTCGGCCCGGCGGTTGCGCTCGCCCCGCTTGCCGGTCCCAACGTCGAGCTCCAGGTCGCAGTAGGCGTCCAGGAGAGGGGCCAGGCCGGCGGCCACGGAGCGGGGGAGGGGAGCCCGCCCCAGGTTGGTATGGAGGAGGACGCCGGTGGCGTTGAGGACCCGGGTGAGGGAGTCCCCGAGCGCGGCCTCGATCCGGGCGGCGATGCGGCCGGGCAGGGAGGCCACGGCGCTCTCGATCTCCTCCGCGGAAGGGGCAGACCCGGCGGTCGTTTGCTCCCGGAGCCGCTCCCGGAGATCGTCCACCTCCCGGCGGGCTTGGACCCTCACGGGACCTCGTCCGTATAATGGGATGAGGCTCGAGACCGCCGGGTCGCTGAGCAACCGGTCGAGCGAGGGGATCCCGCGACGGAGATCGGTGGTTTCGGCGGCTTCCATCTTGCTGAGAGCATTCTAGGAGATTCGTGGACCCCAAGCGACCTTATCGGCCAGGCGCAGCGCCGGGCCAGCAAAACCCCCAGGCACCCGCCGCCGCGGCCAAGCGGCCCGGGGCCGGGGGACCCGTGCCTCCCCAGGCCGCGGTGCGGAAGGGTCCAGCCATCTCCGAGGCCCTCGACCAGCTCCAGCGGGACATCCGCCAGCTCCAGGTCGACTTCGAGCGCTTCTTCAACGGCGGCCTCCCGCTGCCTCCCGAGGAGCTGCGCGGCCGCATCCAGGCCCTGCTCCGCAACCTGCGCAACACCAGCATCACCGCCCCGGTGGACAACTTCCGCCTCGGCGACCTGGAGGCACGCTTCAACAGCTACAACGAGATGTTCAACCGCCGCCTGCGGGACGTGGAGGAGGGCCGCGGCCCCCACCGGGTCTTCGCGTTCGTCGAGAAGCAGCGCTTCGACGCCCGCGGCGGTATCGTGTTCGGGTCCGAGATCGACTCCGAGGCGGCCGAGGCGCTCTACCGCGGCCTGGCCTCCGGAGCCGGGGACGGGCCCAAGTTCGACCTCGACAGCTTCCAGACCTACCTGCGCCGCCAGACCGAGGCCATCCGGCAGAAGACCGGATGCGACGAGGTGCAGTTCCGGGTGGCGGAGGAGGATGGGAAGCTGAAGCTCAAGGCAAGACCCGTCCCGGCCCGATAGGGGCGTAAGACTTCAGAAGGAGATTCATGGTGCGTAGACGGATCAAGTCCCCTGCCGGCCTGTCGCTCGCCGCGGTCCTGCTGGCCGCCTTTGCGATCGCGGCCTTCGCCGCGGTGCCGCCGAACCTCTCCAAGGCGATCGAGGCGCAGCGGCGCCTGGTCGTGGAGAGGCCCCAGGACGCCGCGGTGCACAACGACCTCGGCAGCCTGCTCCTGCTCGCCGACCGGCCCGCCGAGGCCGAGACGGCCTACCGCAGGGCCATCGAGCTCGACCCGGACAAGGTGTCGGCGCTGTTCAACCTCGCCCAGCTCCAGCAGCAGCGCGGCGAGATGCGCGAGGCGCTGCGCCTCTACACCCGCGTGGTGGAGGTCCAGCCCAACCACGCCTGGGCCCACTACCAGATCGGCACGCTCCACGAGAAGTGGGACCAGGAAGGCAAGGCCACCGAGCACTACGCCCGCGCCTTCGCCCTCGATCCCCAGCTCGCGTTCAAGGAGGTGAACCCGCACATCGTCGAAAACGGTCTGGTGACCGAGGCGATGCTGCGCGCCTACAACGAGAGCCCCGGGCAGCCGCAGGCGCCCAGGTATTTCGAGGAGCGGGACCGGATCGTGAAGCTGCTGGTGCCGCTGCCGCAGCCCGAGGCGGAGGCTCCGGGCCGCGAGGACGTGGCGGAGCGCGAGGCCGCCCCCCGCGGCCAGGCCCAGCCTCAGAGGGGGACGGCCCAGCCGGGCCAGCCGGGTCAACCGGGCCAGCAGACGGTCATCCGCGAGGGAGACCTGCGCGACCGTCCCACGGGCCAGGCGACTCCGCAGGGCCGCAGCGGCCGCCCCTCCCTGCGCCAGGCTACGCCGCAGCGCGGTCTGCGCCAGTGGGAGCGGCCCGATCCGAACATGCAGGAGGTGCCGAGCGAGGACCAGGAAGTGCAGCCAGGCATCGGGCCGGGGGGGCCGATCCCGGGAGAGGTCATCACGCCGCCGCCCGGAGGGGTCTACTACCGCCCCGGCTCCCCCAGCTCGGGCCGCCTGAACATCCGGGTGGTGCCGGAGAAGGACCGCGAGACGCGGGGGTAGAAGACCTCACCCCCTGTCCCCCTTCCCATCTTCCGACCACCCCCCGCCGGGAGAGGGGGAGACTTACAACTGCCAAAGACAGAGTGGGGTGGTGGCTCCCTCTCCCCCGGCACGGGGGAGAGGGCCGGGGAGAGGGGGGATGGGATCAAACGTTAAACCGGAAGTGAGCCACGTCGCCGTCCTGGACGACGTACTCCTTCCCTTCCAGCCGCGTCAGGCCGGCCTTGCTGCAGGCGGCCATGGTCTTCAGACGCACGAGGTCGTCCCAGTGGACGATCTCGGCGCGGATGAAGCCGCGCTCGATGTCCGAGTGGATGGTCCCGGCCGCCTCGCGGGCCTTCGTGCCGCGGCGGATCGTCCAGGCCCTCACCTCGTCCTCGCCCACGGTGAAGAACGCGATCAGGCCGAGCAGCTCATAGCTCGCCCGGTTCACCCTGTCGAGGCTCGGTTCGGTCAGGCCCAGGTCGGCCAGGAACTCCTTCTGCTCCTCGGGCGCCAGTGCGCTGATCTCCTGCTCGATCGGCGCGCTCACCACGACGGCTGAGACGGCGGGCCGCAGCTCCAGCCCGAGGTCCGACACGCTCGCTCCGGCCCGGTCCTCGCCCACGTTCACCACGATCAGCATCGGCTTGGCCGACAGGAGCTGGAAGCCGCGCAGCCGGCGCTCGTCGTCGGGCTCCAGCGCGATCTCGCGCAGCGGCTTCTCCGCTTCGAGGGTCGGCAGGATCACGTCCGCGAGCAGCGCCTTCTCCCGCTGCTCCTCGGGGTTGAGGCCGCGCTTGGACGACTTCTCCAGCCGGTCCAGACGCCGCTCCACGAGGTCGTGATCGGCCAGGATCAGCTCCAGGTCGAGCATGGCTACGTCGCGGGCCGGGTCGAGGCTCCCCTCCGCGTGGAGCATCTCGGGGTCCTCGAAAGCGCGCACCACGTGAACCAGGGCGTCCACGGTCTTGAGCTTCGCGAGGTCCAGGCTCTCCGCGCTCTCCCCCCGCTTCATGCCCGGGATGTCCACGTACTGCACCGTGGCCGGCACATAGCGCTTGGGGTTGAAAAGGTCGCGGAGCTGCTCCAGACGCGTGTCACGCACCAGGGCCGTGCCGATGTTGGTCTGGGCGGACGCGGCGAACTTGTCCGTGGCCTGGTGCGAGGCCGTCAGCGTGTTGAAGAGCGTGGTCTTTCCCGATTTGGGCAGGCCGAGGATGCCGAGTTGCACAGGTGTCCCTCCCTCCGAACGAGCCCGGGAGGTTACCACAGGGCCGCAAGAGGACCGTAAATCCATTGACTCCCAGGGGAGTCGCCTGTTATAAGACTCGGGAACTAGGTTTGATTTAGCGGTCTCGCGGAGGTTTTGCCATGCAATGCAAGCGCTTCGTCGTCGTCCTGTGTCTGCTCCTGCTGTGCGCGGGGGCCGGTCCCGTGGCTGCCCAGGAGAACGGTCGCATCGACGGCCGGGTCACGAGGGAGGATGGATCCGGGATCGGCGGTGTCTCGGTCCGGCTCGACCAGCTCGACCAGGTCGTGCTCTCGGATGCCGAGGGGAATTTCTCCTTCGCCAACGTGCCGCCAGGCACCTATACCCTCACCTACAGCCTGCTCGACTACTCGGACACCCAGGAGGCGGTCGAGGTCGCGGCCGGCCAGACGGAGACGATCGACCGGGCGCTCGACTGGGATGTGAGCTTCGCCGAGACGATCACCGTAACCTCGGTTTCCCGGCGCGAGGAGCGGATCACCGAGGCGCCTGCCGCGGTGACCGTGATCAGCGAGCGCGAGATCGAGCAGGAGGCGAGCACCGGCCAGGTGCCGAAGCTCCTCGAGTTCACCCCCGGGGTGGACTTCGCGCAGAGCGGGCTCTACGACATCAACTTCAACACCCGCGGATTCAACAGCTCGCTGAACCGGCGCATCCTGACCCTGATCGACGGCCGCGACCCCGCGGTGCCCTTCCTGGGCTCCCAGGAGTGGGCCGCGGTCTCCTTCCCCATGGACGAGCTCTCCAGCGTCGAGCTGGTCCGCGGCCCGGGCGCCGCGCTCTACGGCGCCAACGCCTTCAACGGCGTTCTCAACATGACAACCAAGGCGCCGCGCGGGACCGAGGGCGGCCAGTTCCGCCTCACCGGGGGCGAGCCGAACACCTTGCGAGGTGACCTCCGCTGGGCCGGTGCCCTCGGCAACGACTTCTACATGAAGGTCGTGGGCGGCTATCAGCAGAGCGACGACTTCACCCGCTCGCGCAACACCCAGGTCGAGTACTCCACCTTCTGCGCCACGACGAGCCAGACGAACTGCCTGCGCCGCGAGGCCGTCCCCCTGGACCTGGACGAGGCCAAGATCGGCTTCGGCGGTCTTCGCTTCGACAAGTACTTCGGCTCCTCGGCGCTGACGGTCGAGGGCGGCACCGCCCAGTTGGAAGGCCCGACCTTCCTGACCGGCATCGGCCGCGTCCAGGTCACGGACGTCACGCGCCCCTGGACCCGCGTGAACTTCAACACCAACCACTTCAACGTCCTGGCCTACTACGACCAGCGCAAGGCCGAGGAGCAGCGCGCCCTCGCCTCGGGCGTCCTCCTCTTCGAGGACTCCTCGAACCTGCACGGCGAAGTGCAGGGCAACGTCGGTTTCGGCGGCGGCAAGGGCTTCCTGGTCGGCGGCCTCTCCTACCACGAGCAGGAGGTCGACACGGCCAACGAGGTGGGCTTCCAGACGCTGCTCAAGACCCCGGCCCGCGAGGAGGACCAGCAGGCGGCTTTCGCGCAGCTCGACTACAGCTTCACCGACAAGCTGAAGGCGGTCGTGGCCGGCCGGGTGGACGAGAGCACGCTCCACGACACCCAGGTGTCGCCCAAGGCCTCGCTGGTCTACTCCTTCACCCCGAACCAGACGATGCGCCTGACCTACAACCAGGCCTTCCAGGTGCCGAACTACTCGGAGTTCTTCCTGCGCGTGGTGGCCGGAGCGCCGATCACCGCCTTCGCTCCCCTGGAAGCCGCGCTGGCGCCGTTCCTCGGCGGCCAGACCCTGGGCCTTCGGAGCATCCCCATCCTGGCCCTGGGCAACGACAACCTGGAAGTGGAAGAGATCACCAGCTACGAGATCGGCTACAGCGCCATCATCGCCAGCAGGCTCTTCCTGACCCTGGACTACTACCAGAGCGAGGTCGAGAACTTCGTCACCGACCTGCTGCCGGGCATCAACCCCCAGTTCGGGGGGTATCAGCCCCCGGCCTTCCTGCCGGCCCCGATACGGACCCAGATCCTGAACACCCTGCGGGGCGGTCTCGGCGTGGCGAACTTCTCCGGCCTGACGGACCTGAACGGCCAGCCCACGCTGGTGTTCTCCTACGCGAACGCCGGCGCCGTGGACACCCAGGGCGTTGACGTGGCCTTCAACTACTACGTGGCCAACGGCTGGGTGGCGGACTTCAACTACTCCTGGTTCGACTTCGAGGTCAAATCGTCGCAGCTCGGCGACCAGCTCCTGCCGAACGCGCCCGAGAACAAGTTCAGCGCCGGCCTGGCCTACAACGGAGGCCGTTTCGGCGCCGCGCTCAAGTACCGCTGGGTGGACGAGTTCCCCTGGGCGGCGGGCGTGTTCGTGGGCTTCGTACCCTCCTACGACGTGGTGGACCTGGGTCTCAGCTACCGCATCACGGACAGCGTGCAGGTGGGTGTGGACGTGAGCAACCTGCTGGACGAGGAGCAGTTCCAGACGTTCGGCGGCGACCTGGTGACCCGCCGCGCCCTGGGCCACGTCGCCTTCTCCTGGTAGGGGTTGGTCTCCCTCCCCCCCCGCCTGCGCGGGGGGGAGGGAGACCGGGTTTGACACCCTCCTTGACGTGGCTTACACTCACGTGCGCGTTTTCGTCGGGGCGTAGCGCAGCCTGGTAGCGCACCTGCCTTGGGCGCAGGGGGTCCTCAGTTCAAATCTGGGCGCCCCGATATCAAGAGATACCGACGGAGCCCGGGGGTCTCGCCGGAACCGCGTTAACGGCTGCCTGTAGCTCAGTTGGATAGAGCGGCGGCCTTCTAAGCCGCGGGTCGGGGGTTCGAATCCCTCCAGGCAGGCCACTGTTTTTCACATCCGCGTGACATCGACACGCGCCCTTAGCTCAGCTGGATAGAGCGGCAGGCTCCGAAGCTGTAGGTCAGAGGTTCGAATCCTCTAGGGCGCACCACCTAACCTCTCCAGAATCAACATTTACGGCCAGTGCCCGGAATGGGCTCTGTGGTGCTCTGCGCCTCGGGGACCACTGGGGGACCACTCCCGCACAATGTCGCGGCTTCTGCCGGCTGAGAGTGGCGAATCTCCCTGCTTCGCTGTTCCCCTCGATTCCTACTACCCCAAAAGACGAACGGCGCCGATGTGGCGCCGGGTTGAAGCTCCGTCTTCCCGTAAGGGGAGCGGATAACCAGACGGCCCGACAGAGAGCCACTAACTCCCTGCCGAGCCTAGCCAAGCACAGGAGACCAGCTCCCATGCCCGACCGCAAGAAGTCTACCCCGCCACCCGTCCCACCTGTCACCCCCGCAGAAGCGGAAGCGCAAGGCATCTGCCGCACTGCCCGCTCGATGCTGGAAACCATCAAGGCATTCTTGGAAGTCGCCTACTTGAACCTCCCCGATCCCTCGGACGCGGAAGACATGGGCGAGGGGAGGATTCCCGAGTCGCTCGCCTTCTCCCTCCGGGGCTCCATCGAGTGTGCCATCTCTGACCACCTGGACCCGCTCATGAAGCTCTTGAGGCGAGCCGCGAAGGAAACCCCGGCCCGCCTTGTCCGCGACTGGCAGAAGCGGCAAGGAAAGGCGAAGGTCCACTAGCCATGCCCCGCGTTCCTGTCCCTCTCGCCTGGAAGCGGCGCAGCTTCGCCGTGCTGGAGCCTGAAGGCATGATCGACCGAAGGACAGCCGTAGCCGTCACTGGTCTGGTGGCGGGTCCCTTCGCCGTCTACGCGTGGCCGGTCGGGTCCAGCTTCAAGCTCATCCATCTCCCCTCTCAGGCGAAGATCCTGGATATGGAGATGCAGCACACCGCGAAGCACGCGGCGGAAGAATTTGCCGTCCTGGACGTGAACTGGTGGACCTGCATTTCGGAGGAAGTCATCGGGCCGGATCTTCAAGAGATGCGGAACGTCTGGGCTCGGCTCAAGGGGCAGTCCTGGGTACCCTGGCCGAACGTCAAGCCTTTGGAGGAATGAAGGTTCCCACGATCTAGCCTAATCGAGGGGCGGTCCTTTGGGGCCGTCCCTTCTTGTCTTCCCCGGTATCACCCTGTCCCAACGCCCCGCCCCTTTTGCTCTCCAGTGCTGTAGGATCTGGCAATACTGAGTCGGTTGAACACTAGGCTAGCTATGATCCTCAAAGGGTACTACGACGGCAGCGGGAACGAAGAAGATAGGTTCTTAAGTCTGGCTGGATTTGTAGCTAGCATTGAAGTCTGGGAAAGATTCGAAAGGTGCTGGCTTGAGACTTTGCAGGCAGCTCCACATCCTTGCCCCCACTTCCATACGTATGATGCCCACCAGCGGATAAAAGTTTTTGACGGGTGGACACAGCAAGAGGTTAGAAGCCTGCTACACTCCCTGCTTAATAACTGTGTATTTCCGGCCACTATTGAGCCGTTGGCAGATATCTATAGCGCCCCGTTTTTTGGGGTGTACTGCTCGATAGATAAAGAAGAGTTTGAGAGAGCTTGCGTAGAAATACCATCTCTTAGGGCGAAAGGAAGGGCAGCCGTCTGTGCCGAATTCATTACGGATACAGCTCTAAAACGATTGCCGCAGAAAGGTGGGTTACAACTATACTTCGATAGCAACGAGAAGTTTAAGGGCAAAATTGAAACAGAATGGAACAAAGCTAAGAAAAAGCCTGCGGGTAAAAGAGGCCCGCTAGAGATGATCTCACAAATAACGTCTGCTGACATGAAAACTACTCCAGGCATTCAAGCCGCTGACATTTTGGCATGGCATGTCAATCGCTGGCAGACAAATAACGATGATTGGGGAGCAAACATGTTGGCAGTCTTTTGTGCTGGCCGAGGAGTTAGATTTGATTGCGAAAAACTAAAGCGATGGTATGGGTATAATAAGTAGATTCTAAGCTGTCAGCATCGATAGCTTATGTCCGGTCTACCGTTCACATCTCTGGCAAATCTTCAAGCGGAACTCCCAAAACCTTGGAAAGGATCTCATCCGGGAATTGGCCCCTGACTTCATTAAGAAGTCCATCTAGCGGCATCTTTCCCATGTATCTCATTTCAATTAGAAGAAGACCCGCGACGAAATCGCCGCGTCTAGCCGCTTCGCAGTAAGTAACGGCTAACAATGCTAGATCCTTGATAAGCGCTTGAACTTCGGGAGCTAGGCTTATCTCCAGCTTATGCCCGAACATTCCGAGATCGCGGCCTAATAGCTCTAAGCATTTGTTAGCCACATTCCCGTTATATCTATACTCTCCTGTTGCGTTTCCTTCAGCGTCTATAACTGGTCTAGCCTGCATTGAGCGTTCCAGATTCTCTTTTAAACGTGCTCTAATCCAAACCGCGTTTACATTTGACTCACTAGCCAGCAACTGCAAGCGGGATTGAATTTCCGCCGAAATCTCAGGTTTATTCAGGTTCTCTTGTCCAATGGAATAGGCGGTCTTTGTACTATAGCCAGCTCTTATAGCTGCCTGAGTGGCATTGCAGTCTTTCACGTATTCATCCATGAAGCGCAGTTGTTTAGCCGTCATAGGTCGCGCCCGCCCTCTTATATACTATTCTTATATCCGTCCCCTTTTCGGGCTTCCAGAGATTCCGTCGGTAGCGCTTCCCGCGGAAGTCTTCCAGTGGTAGGCGCTACCCTGGGAAGCGGCACCACAGAAGCGCTTCCAGAATTCATACTCCAAGCTCTTGGAGAACTTCGAGCACGTCCACGCACAAGGGGATCTCATACGACTTAAGAATGTGGGCCAGTTTGGAGAGTCTCTTGTGGAGCTTGTGGTAAAAGTCCGTCACGATCTTATCCATGAGATCGCCATGGATAATGTCCTGTTGGGATCGTAGTCCATCAATGAGGAGGATTTGCGTCAATATCGAGACGGTGATGCCAAGCTTTGGGGCAAGCGCAGTTAGTTTGGACCTCAAGCGGTTGGGCATTCGGAGGTTCCTGGTGTAGTGCTCTCCGTGGTTATCCTCTATTTTGAATGGAAACTTGGCGCAAAAGCCATTCACTTCATCAAAGTCTTCAGGGTCGGGGTATTTCTGTTTAGTCCCAATGGCAGCCTCTGAAAGTTGTTTCCATAATCTTATGTCCGAGGTTGCCTCTAATCGTGCCGTGCCTTTCTCGATACAAATACACATAGCTGACTCTTCAGAGAAGCGAGAGTCGAAGAGTTGCCGTTTTACCTCACTTCGTACCCATACGGGTATGTTGCGCATTGTGAGGGGGCTTATGTCTTCTTCTGGGAGGAGATTCTTTAATGGGCCTAGCTCCCCTGAGAGTCTGAATATAAGCTTGGGGAGAATGGCAGCGCTTCCGCTGTTAGCAGATAGCGAAGCTGCATCACGCTGTTTTATTGCCATTGCCTATCCTAGCTCTGGCCACCACGGGGAGCCTGAGCAATGAACGCGGCGAGATCCTCTTCTTTCCATCCGCTTGTACCTGGACCGAGAATGACTCGCGGCGCTAGACGGCCGGAAGCTTCCCAGCGGTAGAGAGTCGCTCGCGAAATACCGAGCAAGCGCGCGGCCTGAGCTGGCCGGATGATTCGATAAAGGGGGAGAGGATTCTGCATAGCGCGCAAGCTCCTTTTTCCGAGCCTACGCGCCAAAGAGGAAAAATCACGCAGGCAGTTGGTAGTTAGGTTGGTGCCCACTCGGGGGCGCCTTACCTTGCCTTTCCCTACCACGCGATTGGATCGCGTTTGCCCTGTCCCTGCGTTTGCTACAGAGGAAACTGTACCATGGGGGCGCGCGCGGTGTCAAAGCGCAACTGCGAGGCTCATGCGATTTTCACAACGTTGGACCGCTCCGCCCCCGCGAGAACGCTTTCCACAAGCTCCCCGAGCAAAATCACCGCTTGCCGCTTCTCCGCGTCGTATCCCGCGCGGTTGTAGGTTCGGGAGATGCGCCCCGCCGCGTGGTTTAGAAGCTGGTCAATCGTATCGGGGCGGACCCCAGACCGGCCTAGCCACGTTGCGGCAGTCCGGCGGAGATCATGGGGTGTGAAGTGTTCCAAGCTGGACCACTCACGCAGGCGAGCCGAGCTATGGGAGAGCCACGTCAACCGCTTGCCATCGGCGCGGGAGGCGAGCACCCATCCCGTGGACTCGGTGAGGGGGCGGAGAGTCTCGATTATCGCGAGAGCCTGCGGGGATAGCGGTACGCGGTGCGCACGGTTCGTCTTTGTTAGCTCCGCGGGCAGATTCCACCACCAGCCCCGCGAGTCACGCTCAAGATCTCGCCAGCGCATCGAGAGCACCTCTCCGGGCCGCTGCGCCGTCAAGAGGATCAGGCGCCAAGCTGCGGCGACGGTCGGCTGTAGACGGTCAAAGAGCGGCCATAGGGTGCGAATCTCTTCCTCTGCAAGCACCCGCTCCCTTGGCGTCTCTACATAGAGCCGCTTCACGCCGTAGACGGGATTTAACTCGACGCGCTCTTTCTCGATTCCGAAGGTGAAGACTCTGGACACTAAGGTGCGAGTGCGGTTGGCGCAAACGCCGCCCCGCTCCGCCGCGATCGTTTCGAGCAACGCCCGGACATCGGCCCGGCGGATCTCGGCAGCCGAGCGGGAGCCCCATATGGGGAGCACTTCGACGCGTAGTTTCCGCTCGTCTTCTTTCCACGCACGGAGCCGCTTGTGCCGCTTCGCGTGCTCTTCCAGGTAGAAGACGGCCAGGGCCTCGAAAGTGGCCGTCTCTGCCTGCCGGCGGGCAGCGCGTGCGGCTTCACGTTCGGCCATGGGGTCACGGTCGCTCATCTTGACCCCCGCCACGAGCTCGCGCGCCTTGTTCCGGGCCGCGTCCAGGGTAAGAGTCGGATACGGCCCGAGAACGATCCTCCGGCGAGCCTCCCGCGGGCCGTAGCGAAGAAACCAGCTCTTGCTACCCGTAGGCGAGACGCGGATGCCGAGCCCCGGGACGGCGCCGTCCATCAGCTCGGAACGCTCTCCCTCAGTCCTGAGAGCGCGGATTTGCCGGTCGGTTAGGAACTCTGTGCAACGTCTCATAGTGGCCTCCGGAAAGGGATGCCGCCATGGGATCGCGCTCGGGGACCACTGGGGGACCACTGGGGGACGCGCTTGCTTGGAGCGGCATGATGCCTTATGATACAGGCTATGCCGCTAACTGTCCATGGATCAAAGGCTTAACGAGACACGCTGAGATGCCTAAGAACCTCTCTGCTACAGACTCCGAAGCTGTAGGTCAGAGGTTCGAATCCTCTAGGGCGCACCATCCTCCCTCCGTATGTCAACAGACCCGTCCGGTCGGCCGGTTTAGAATAGAGTTCCGCGACAATCTATACGGACCGCAACGCGGGTCACAGCCATGAAATCGGATCGCGAAGCGAGTGCAGGGGGTTCCCTAGTGCTGTTACTCGTCTCGCCATCACGCAGGGAAGATTTTTTCCACGTGACGCGCCTCAAGGTGGTTGCCGCGCGCTTGGAAGAAGGCGTTGTAGCTTTTGAGCTATTTCAGCATAAGACGAGGCGCGGACGGTATCTGCTGCGCGAAGTCTACAAGAGCCCTAAAGACGTCGAACTGCATAAAGCTACCGACCACTACGCACGCTGGTGCTCCGCGATGGATGATCTTCTCACCGAACCCAGACGGCGGATCGAACCAGGCGACCTCGATTGGCACGAATGGCGCAGAGTTATCTAGGCTCTTGCGATGGCCGCAAGATGAAGAGTCGATACTTGATAACCTCGGCGAACTCGGGCGACGCCAGTGGCCTGTACATGCTGGAGACTCCGACTGGCTCGGTTCAGCGGCTTTTACCACGTGAGTGCATCGGTCTGGCCCGAGTGGGCTCTTGCTACGTTCTTGGCTGTCACACAATCCACTCCCGTGCTCAGGGTCCGGGCCATGCCAGCTCGGAACATGGCACGACCAACTTTGCTCCGCATTCCCTCCTGGTGTTGAACAGTGCGCTGGCAGTCGAGTGCGAGATAGAGCTAACCTCTTATGGGATCGGTGACGTACACGACATTCACCCCGTCCCAGGGGGATTTGCACTGACCGACACTTTCGGCAACCGTCTCGTCGGCTTCCGGTGCGAGGCCGTGCCACGACACGGAGCCGTTCCCGCCGGAGGTTTGGGTTATTTGCGTCCCGATTGGCAGTGTCGAGATCGTGTCTGCAGGCAACCGGACGCCTCTCATCTGACCGGTTTCTGCCTGTCCGAGGGACGGTTGCTAGTGGCGGCCTTCGGCCGCTTTGCCATTCATCGTGAATACAAACACCGGCAAGGCCTGGGTGTCATCATGGATATGACGGAATTGGCCGAGCCCTTTGCGCGCAAGGCGCAAAGCGATTCCGAGCCGCAGGAACTTGCGAACGAACTCGCCGATCCCCATAATCTGACAGTTTTTGAGGGTTCTGTCTATTTGGCGGAGGCGAGTCGAGGGCGGGTACTCAAGAATTATCGGGAGTTTTGGCGTTCGGCGCAGTCGGGCTATCTCCGAGGATTGAGCATCCAGAGAGACAAAATGCTTCTCGGACTAAGTCAACCCCGACGAATGGGCCGCGACAGGGCTCCCGCACAAGTTGTCGAGGTGGATTTTCGGAGGAGCGATCTGGAGCGTAGCTACATCCTTCCGACTTCTGAAGTCTACAACATACTGAACATGTAGTGATCGCCGCTGCGGCTACAAGGTTTCAGCTTCGTGCCTTCGCCACAACATTAATCGGTATGCCGAGCCGTTCTGCCAGCTTTTGGTGAGAGCTCGGCACTTGACCTCCGAGCTGCAGACACAGATCTCGAACATAGGTATGGAAGTCAGCGGCCTCACGCGCATTCCATAGATTGGAAAAATATAGAGAGAGGATTGCGTGGAGGCGGTCGCTGTGAATTGTAGAGAATACCTGGCTCAGGCTTTTGGTCCCCGGTGGCTGGTGTGAAATGACAACCACTCGTTGGTCCACGAGTGTAAAGCGTAGATCCTGGTCTTCCAGTTCAGAAAGGAAACGAACAGGAACGCCATGGATCTCCGCCAACTCGTAGCCGGCCTGCGCTCGGTCAGGGCCGTTAGGCGCGAGCAGGCGAACGTCCACTCCTCGAGCGACCGCTTCGCCCAGGGCTTTCTGGAGGGCCGCAATGCGTGAATCCCGCGCGCCGGGATCAAGCGTGTGCACCATCATGAGCACGGATACTTTCGCCGCCTGAACCTGTTCAATTTGCTTGTCGATATAGGCGGGAGAGATCTGGGGGAAGACGAACGCGTAGACCAGAAGTGCCAAGGGGAGTGCTAGCGCGCTGATTGCGATGACGGCCGTTGGAATCCAGTCCGGAAGACCAAGCCGTGGTGCGATCAAATCGGCTACCTGAATCGCCACCCAAGCGAGGCCAACATATGACAACAAGAAGGTGGCGGCGCGGCGAGATCCTATCGTTGCAGTCTGTAAGCGCACACCAGCAAGTATAGCAGGATGGCAAGGACCGGCAGGCTGACAAGGTGCCATTTCGTTTCCGTCGCGGCGCAGGACCACGACCGATCTCTTTCATGTAGCGCTTGGCAGGTAGGTGCGGCGCGTTTCTCCTGCCGAAGGGCGGAAGGGTTCCCTCCAGCCTTGATCTACGCGAAGCGATCCTCTGCTAGATTGCGGGCCTGCTCGGGTGTAAGCTTGCCGTGCTGACCGAGCGTCAGGCGCCTTTGGTCGCCACTCAGGGTACGGTATCCTCTAGGGCGCACCATCCCCACCTCCCGAATGATCACCCCCGCCCTCCTGCGCCAGCTCTACCGCGGTCCGGCCGGCACCTGCTCCGGCGTCTGCAATCCCTATCGCGACGAGGACCCCGCTCTTGATCAACTCGGCGCGGCTCGCCAGCGGCGGCGGAACCTGGAGGCTTACCTGGAGCGGGTGGGAGAGCCCCGGCTCATGCTGCTGGGCGAGGCGCTCGGGTTCCGGGGGGGACGGTTCTCGGGCATCGCGTTCACCAGCGAGCGCCAACTTGCCGGTCCCGCCGAGCGGCGGCTCCCCTGGGCCACCGATCCGCCCTTCCGTCCCACCAGCCGCAACCCCGCGCTCTGGCTGGAGCCGTCGGGGAGCGTGGTGTGGGACGCGATCGGCGGCAAGGCGGGCGGCGTGCTCCTCTGGAACTCCTTCCCCTGGCACCCCTCCGGAGCGGCCGGCCCGCTCTCGAACCGGACCCCCGAGCGGAGCCTGTTCCTGGCCAACCTCCACATCCTCGAGCGGCTCCTGGAGGAGGTCGAGGGCACCCGGGTCGTTGCCGTGGGGCGGACCTCGCAGGCCGCCCTCGCCGCTCTCGGAGTCGAGGCCCCGGCGGTCCGCCACCCGGCCCATGGCGGCGCGGGCCTGTTCCGGCAGCAGCTTGCAGGGTTGATCCCGGAAGGGGGCGTGTTACACTGATACGAGTTTTTCGATAGGAGATCGCCATGCGTAGGAGCTTCACTCTCGTCGCGCTGCTCGCCCTGTCGGCGGTATCGGCCATTCCGGCCTCGGCCGAGGTCTACACCGTGATACTCAAGAACGGCAACGTCCTGGAGACCCAGTACCAGCCCCAGGAAGCCAGCTTCGACGAGGACATGGTCCTGCTCATGAGCGAGGTCGGCAACTGGATCGGCGTGCGCCGGGACGAGATCGAGAGCGTGATGTCGGACGCCGAGTCGAGCGGCTTCGGCAAGGTCATCGCCAAGAACACCGTCCTGCTCGGATGGTCGGCCAACGACGCCGCCGACCCGGCCACGCAGCAGGCGGGCCAGGTGGACCCCGCGGTCCAGGCGATGCAGAACCTCTACCAGCAGCGGCAGGAGCAGCAGAGCTACACGGTCAAGCAGTTCGTGAGCCCGAACGAGACCCAGGGCATCCCCGCCGGCCTGGTTGGAACGTACTCCGCGCCGCCGTCCCAGCTCCCGCTGCCCCCCCTGCCGCCGCCGCCGCAACAGTCGCCCAATTCAGAGCAGTAGGATAGACTTGTCATTCCGGGTCGCCCCAGCGTGGGGGGACCCTCTTTGACAGACCCGACGGTGCGGTGACGCCGCCTCCCCGTGGAGGCTCGTCTTGAAAGGGAAGCCGGTGCGAATCCGGCGCGGCCCCCGCCACTGTAACCGGGAACGAAACCGGAACACGCCACTGCATGGGTGGATCGCCTTGTTCGAACAATCGGCGGTTACCCATGTGGGAAGGCCCGGGAGTAGGAAGATCCGGGAGCCAGGAGACCTGCCCTACCGTCCCAAGCCGCAGATGCCACCCGCGGGGTGCGGGCAGGATGATGCGCGTCCGCGCGCTCCCTCCGCCCCACCTCCCCGGTGGGGCGTCGCGTTTCGAGAGAGGAGCACGCCCATGTGCCGTACCATCCTCGTGATGGCCGGGATCCTCGGGGGCGGGATCCCGCTGTTCGCCCAGACCGCCGTCAACCCGGTCACCAATCCGGTCACCCCAGCCGTCCCCACGTTCGAAGAGACCGTCGTGGTCAGCGCCTCGCTCGACCGGGAGGAGCGGGACGATGTCCCCGCCACGGTCACCGTCATCTCCGCCGAGGAGCTCGAGGCCCGCCAGGCCGACACCCTCTCCGAGGCCGTCGCCACCGTGCCGGGTATCGCGGTCATGCAGGCGGGTCCGCCCGGCCAGCAGACCTCGCTCTTCACCCGCGGCACCGAGTCCGAGCACACCCTGCTGCTCTGGAACGGCATCCCGCTCAACGACCCCTACTTCGGCGCTGTCAACTGGCAGTTCGTAGCCCTGGACGGCGTGGCCCGCGTCGAGGTCGCCCGCGGTCCGTTCAGCGCCCTTTACGGCAGCGGCGCCCTGGGCGGCGTGATCCAGGTCTTCACCGGCTCCCGCCAGGGGGGCACGTTCACGGCCGAGGGGGGAGAGGACGGCTACTACCGGGGCGGGCTCGCCGCGGGCGCCGACCTCGGCAATCTCAGGCTGGATGTGACCGGCCACCTCCGCCGAGGGGGAGGCGAGCTGCCGAACGACGACTACGACAGCGAGGAGATGCTCGCCCGCGGGCTCTGGACGGTCCGCCCGGGCGTGAGCGTCGGATTGCTCGCCCGCGTCAACGACTCCGAGACGGGCATCCCGCGGGTCAGCGGCCAGCCCAACCTGATCGGCGACATCGCCTGGCAGGAGCGGGAGCTGGCCGTCCCCTTCCTCGCCGACCTCGGAGCCTGGGAGGTGGAAGCCCAGCTCTCGCAGACCCGCTTCGACTCCGCATTCCGTGATGCGGACGACCCGTTCGGCTTCACCGCGTCGGACACCGAATCCGAGGGGCTGCGCGGCCGCGCCGTGGCCACCTGGCGGAAGGACGAGGATCTCTGGATCGCGTTCGGCAGCGAAACCGAGCGCCTGGAGGTGACGAGCACCTCCTCTTTCGGGACCGACCTGGACGCCGCCGACCAGAAGACCTGGGCCGTGTTCGGCCAGGGGAGCTGGGGCCGGGGACCCATCCGGCTCGACCTCGGGGTGCGGAGGGACGACAACGACGTCTACGGTACCGAGACCAGCCTGCGCACCGGGATCGTGGTCAAGGCCGGAGCGGGAGTGCGGCTGCGCGCCAGCTACGGCGAGGCCTTCCGGGCGCCGTCGCTCGGCGAGCTGTTCTTCCCCTTCTCGGGCAACCCCGACCTCCAGCCCGAGACCGGAGAGAGCTTCGAGGTCGGGATCGAGAGAGAGGCAGGGGGCTGGCGCCTGGGTCTGACCGGCTTCGAGAACCGGCTGCGCAACCTGATCGACTTCGACTTTGTGGCCAACCGCAACCTGAACGTGGACCGAGCCCGCACGCGGGGGATCGAAGGCGAGGCGGGCTTCCGGAGAGGGATCTTCAGCGCCACTTGGAACGCCACCTGGCTGGAGACCGAAGACCTGTCCACGGGGCTGGATCTGTTCCGCCGTCCGGAGCGGAGCTCCGCGCTGGTGCTGACCGTCCGGCCGGGGGACTGGACCCTGAACCTGGAGGGCCGGTACGTGGGCGAGCGGGCGGACGTGGACGCGGTCACGTTCCAGCGCGCCGAGAACCCGGACTACCTGCGGGTGGACCTCGCTGCCCGCTGGCGGGCCTTCGAGCGTCTGGCCCCCTACGCCCGCATCCAGAACGTCGCCGACGAGGAGTACGAGGAGATCCTCGGCTATCCCGCTCCCGGGAGGACTTTGATCGGCGGTGTGGCGGTCGGGTTTGATTGATCCCATCCTCCCTCTCCCCTGCCCTCTCCCCCGTGCCGGGGGAGAGGGAGTTTCCGGAGTCCGGGGAAGGGAGGGGGCTCCCTCTCCCGCGCAGCGGGGGAGGGCAGGGGAGGGGGTCTTCCTCTTCCTTCTGCTCCTGGCCCTCCTCTTCGGCTGCCGGGAGGGGGAGCCCCCCCCTCCCTCTTCACCCTCCCCCACCCCCCAGCGCATCGTCGCCCTCGCCCCCAACCTGGTCGAGACCCTCTTCGCTCTCGGGCTCGGCGACCGGGTGGTGGGGGTGGGCGACTACGCCACCTGGCCTCCCGAGGCCCGGGAGAAGGCGCGCCTGGGCGGGCTCTTCGACGCCAACCTCGAGCGCATCGTCTCCCTGAAGCCCGACCTTGCCGTGCTGCTGCCCAGCGAGAAGGACCTCACGGACCAGCTCAAGCCGCTCGGGGTCGAGACGCTGATCGTCCCCAACGAGACCCTGGCCGACATCGAGCGGTCGTTCACCCTGGTCGCGCAACGCTGCGGCGTGCGGCAGGAGGGGGAGCGACTGGCGGCCGAATTGCGCGCGGCACTGGCACCAAGGGCCGTCCCCGGGGCAAAAGCGGGCAAGCCGAAGGTGCTCATCTCGGCCGGCCGCCAGGAGGGTCGGCTCGCGGACATCCTCGTCGCCGGCCCCGATACCTTCTACCAAGAGCTGCTCGACCGGCTCGGCGCGGTCAACGTCTTCGCCGACGCGCCGGTCCGCTATCCCAAGGTCAGCCTGGAGGAGGTGGTGGCCCGCGCTCCGGACGTGATCCTGGAGCTGCGCGGCCAGGATCTCTCTCCGGAGGTGACCCGGCAGCTCGTGACCGACTGGAACCAGTTGGGGGACGTGCCCGCCGTCCGCAACGGCAGGGTCCGGGTGCTGGCCGGCGACTACACCGTGGTCCCCGGGCCGCGGCTGCCCCAGCTCTACATCGAGATGTGGTCGGCGCTGCAGGGGGGTGAGGGGCCATGACGCCCCTCCTCGCCGTCCGCGGGCTCGCCTGGCACCCTCCCGGTGACCGCCGGCAAGTCCTCGGACCCGTGGACCTCGACGTCCTGCGCGGCGAGTGCCTGGCCGTGGTCGGACCCAACGGCTCCGGCAAGACCACGCTCCTGCGCTGCCTCACCGGACTGCTTCGTCCCTCCGCGGGCGAGCTGCGCTACGAGGGGCGGTCCTTCGCGACCCTCACCCGGCGCGAGCTGGCGCGCCGCATCGCGTACGTGCCCCAGATCCGCCCGTCCCGGGTCCCCTTGAGCGTCGAGGAGGTCGTGCTCCTCGGCCGCTATCCCCACCTCTCGACGCTCCAGCTCGCGCCCCGGAAAGAAGACTTCGCCGCGGTGGATGCCGCCCTCGCCCTGGTCGGCATCGAAGACCTGCGGCGCCGGCCCGTGGACGAGCTCTCCGGCGGCGAGCGCCAGGCCGCGTTCATCGCCGCGGCCCTGGCCCAGGAATCCGAGCTGCTCGTCCTCGACGAGCCCACCATCCACCTCGATGCCCGGCACCAACGCGAGCTTGCCGAGCTGCTGCTCCGCCTGGACGCCGAAGCGGGCCGCACCGTGGTCATCGCCACCCACGACCTCAACCTCGCCTCTCTCCTGGGAGATCGATTGCTCGCCCTCTCCTCCGGCCAGGTGCTCGCCTGCGGAGCTCCGTCCCAGATCCTGGAGCCGGAGCTTCTCGAGCAGCTCTTCCGGACAAAGTTCGAGATCGTGCGCGGCGGCGAGCGTCCGGTCACCCTCCTCCAGTTGGGTCCGTGAATTGAGACCCCGGCCCAGGTTCGGACCCGGTACTGCGCTGCTTGTCCTGCTCCTGCTCTGGGGAGCGGTCCTGGTCGGCGCGCCGCTCGTGGGGAGCCAGCCGGTCTCCCTGGGCGACGTCCTCCGCGGCGATCCCACGGCCACGGCCATTTTCTGGCAGCTCCGCCTGCCGCGGGTGCTCCTGGCGATGCTCGCCGGGGCCGGTCTGGCGGTCTCGGGCCTCTCCTTCCAGACCCTGTTCCGAAACGAGCTGGCCGAGCCCTACACGCTCGGGATCGCCACGGGCGCGGCCCTGGGAGCGGTGCTCTCGCTCCGTCTGGAAGAGGCCGGCGCGCTCCTCGGCATGCCCCTCGTCTCCCTGGCCAGCTTCGTGGGCGCGATCGGCGCGACCGCGCTCGTCGTGGGGCTCGGCTGGCGCCGGCAGGGGAGCACGGCCACGCTCCTGCTCGCGGGCATCGCGGTCTCCCTCTCCTGCTCGGCGCTGATCCTCTTCCTCCAGTACCTGTCCGACTCCACCCAGACCTTCCGCATGGTGCGCTGGATGATGGGCGGGCTCGCCGTGGTCGGCTACGGCGAGGTGCTGTGGACGGCCCCCTGGGTCCTGGGCGGAGTGGCGGTGCTCCTGGCCCTGCGCTGGGACCTCAACCTCCTCCTCCTGGGCGAAGAGCTGGCCGCGAGCCGCGGCGTGGACCTGGTCCGGCTCCGCCTGCGGGTGCTCGGCGTCGCCGCCCTGATGATCGGCGCCCTGGTGGCGGTGGCCGGCCCGATCGGCTTCGTGGGGCTGATGGTCCCGCACATGCTCCGCCGCTTCGTGGGGCACGATCATCTCTTTTTGGCCCCCGCCTGCCTGCTGGGAGGCGGCGCCTTCCTGACCCTCTGCGACCTGGCCGCCCGCACCATCATGTCCCCCGCCGAGCTGCCGGTCGGAGTGCTGACCGCGCTCCTCGGCGGACCGTTCTTCCTCTGGCTGCTGGTGCTGGGGCGGCGGGACTGACCTTACAATCCCTCCATGCTCCTCTACCGCATCGCCACCGAAGGTTTCTACGCCGTGCTGGAGCCGGGCACGACCGAGCTCCGCGTCCTCTATTCCGACCCTTTCGAGACCCCTCCCGAACGCTGGGAGTACGGCGGCGTCAAGCCTCTCGACACGGCCGTGCCGCTCGCGCCGGTGCTCCCCGGCAAGATCGTGGGCATCGGCCGCAACTACCGCGAGCACGCCAGGGAGCTGAACAACCCCATGCCCGCGGAGCCGGTGATGTTCCTCAAGGCCATCTCCTCGGTCATCGGCCCCAACGCGCCGGTGGTGCTGCCGCCCGAGAGCGAGCGGGTCGAGCACGAAGGGGAAATCGCGGTAGTGCTGCGCCACCGGCTGAAGCGGGCCACGCCCGACGAGGCCCGGGGGGCCGTCCTGGGAATCACCTGCGCCAACGACGTCACCGCCCGCGACCTGCAGCGCAAGGATCCCTGCTTCTCCCGCGCCAAGTCTTTCGACACCTTCTGCCCCCTCGGTCCGGCCATCCTCCTCGGCGCGGACCTCGAAGACATCGAGGTGGTCACGCGCGTCAACGGTCAGGAGCGCCAGCGCGGTCATGCCAGGGATATGACCTGGGGGATCGTGGACCTCCTCGTCTACGCCTCGCGCATGATGACCCTGGAGCGGGGGGACGTCCTCCTCACCGGCACGCCCGCCGGAGTCGGCCCGCTGGTTGACGAAGATCGGGTCGAGGTCGAGATTCCGGGCGTCGGTGTGCTGGGGAACCCGGTCGAAGACTTCAGGGCCTGATCAGGCGCCCCGCAGCAACTCCCGCAAAGCGCGCCAGGGAAACAGGACGAGCGCTCCGCCCAGGAGCAGATGGACGGCCCCGCCCGCGGCGAAACCCGCGAAGAGCAGCGCGAGCCATCCCGTGAACAGGAGCAGGGCCAGGGCGGCCCGGAGCGTGGGGCTCATGCCGGGCAAGGTATCACGGCTCGTCAGGCGAAGCCCTCGTAGCTGATGACCACCAGGTGGAACCCGCGGTCCGCGAAGTTGCCCTGCGAGTCCGGCGCAGGTTCTGGATGCCGACGTGCTTTGTTCCCTTCAATGTCTCTGGCGCAGCTCCTGGTCGATGCGCTCCGCCAGAAAGATCTTGAGCAGCGACTGGTAGGGGACGTCGCGCTTGTTGGCGAGCATCTTCAGGTTCTCGAGCAGGGCCTCCGGCAGACGAAGGGAGATCGTCCGGGTCGAAGGCCGGAGCCGGGGGAAAGAGACGGCCTTGGCGCGGCTCCAGTCCACGTAGTCAGTCGAATCGTGGGTGGCCCAGAACTCCCGTTCTTCGTCTTCCGACTTAAACTTCGGGATCGGCTCCAAGCTCTTGCGCTCTGGCATGTTCGTATTCCTTTCTCTCAGGCTTGGTCATGTCTCGGGCCGAGATGACCCGCAGCCGTTCGCCGCGATGGGTATAGACGACGAAGAGGAGCCGGCCCGCATCGGTCTGTCCCTGAGCGAGGAACCGGATCTCGCCAGAGCCCGGGTGGGTTCTTCATGACCTTGATATCCTAAACCCGGGCTTTCGTTTTTCAAGGTCTCAGATGCCCTTGCGCTTGATGCCGGAGACGTGGGACGCGATCGCCTGCCAGCGTCCGTCGCGCCGGATCAGGACGTTCGAGGACTGATATTCCATGACATAGGGACCCTGCTCATCCCGGCTCTGGATGACGCCCGTCCCGGCCACCACGGCCGAGCCGTTCTCGAAGAGGTCGAGGCGGCGGATCACGAAGCGGAACGAGTCATAGCTGGGCTTGTTCTTCCGGACCCAGTCGAGCTCCTCGGCCTTGGTCGACCAGTTCCCATCCGCGTCCACCATCTGGAACTCGTCCGCGAGGATGCGGTCGAGCAGCGCCACGTCCTGCTCGCGGTAGGCCCTGGGCCACTCCACCTCCTTGAGATGGCGGAGGGCCTTTTCATCCGCGGACCGGTCCTCCCGGCCTGCCGCCGACGTAGCCACCGCGACGAGAGCGAAAATCACGACTGCCAACGGCGCTCGATGTCTGTGCATGTCCGATCTCCCATTCCGGAGCCAAAATCCGGAACAGGATTATCCCGTCCCGGAAGCGGGAGAGGGGTAAAGGAAGGGTAAAACGAGAGTAAAACCTGATCGGGCACCGGCCGCAGGCCCCAGGGAACAAACTAAAAAACCGGGGGCGCGCCGGCCTTGCGCGCCCCCGGAGGTGCTTCGGGTGCATCAGTTTTCAAAGAACGGTGGACAGCCGGACGGCGCTGTCTCTGTCTGCCCTACTCCAGGGGAGGTGCGACGTCGAGCACCGGCGGATTCGGGACCGGGACCCGGGCGCGGCGGTTGCGGATCGGCGCGATGCCGAACTGCGGCAGGCGCTCGCTCTTGGTGCCGAGCCGGGATTTCACGAAGCCGCGCACGCGGCGAGCGGTTTCGCGACCGTCCTCGGCGAACTGCCGGAGGTGCTGGGTGGCCTCCTGGCGAACACCCTCCATCTGCTCCTGGAGGGCCTTCTTGGACTTCAGGTCGTCCAGCGCCGTGGTGAGCTGCTCCAGCGAGGGCTGCATGCCCGGCAGCAGAACCAGGTTCTCCTCGCAGGCGGTCTTGAGCTTCTCCATGTCGCGGATGAGATCCGCGTAGGCTCCATTCGTTGCCATTGCTCTTCTCCTTTCCTTTCTGTTTGAGTGGATCGGTTCGATTACCCGAGCTGCAGGGCGAGGTCGAGGACGCGCTGGGTCACCGGGCCGGGCCGGCCGTGGAGCTTCGGACCCCGCAGGGTCACGAGCACCACCCGGTCCGCCAGATGCACCGAGAGCGGTACCTTCATCCGGCGCGCGAGCTTCTCCGCGAACCCGGCGTAAGTCATCGCCAGCTCCGAGCTCGGGAACTGCCGCACCCGGTCGATCGCCTTCGCGTCGGGCTGCACCTGCCAGCCCGGCAGCGACTGCAGCCGCAGCATGAGCTGGATGCGCTCGGGCTTCAGGTACATCTTCTCCGGCCCCTCGTCGCCAGGTACGACGGGGAGCCAGGCGGGCAGGACCACCGGCTTTTTCGTGGTCGCCGTGGTGGCCGCGCCCTGGGTGTTGACGGTCTGACTGCTGTTGTCCATGTCACGTCTCCTCATGAATTCCGGGCCGGTATGGCACCGGAAGGGTTGTTCCTGTCCGTGGGCTCCACGCCCGCCAGCTCCTCGATCGAGACCTCCAGCACCCGCCCCAGCGCGAGGAGTACTGAGAGCGGCGGCTGGTGTTGGCCCCGCTCCCAGCAGGCCAGTCGCGTTCGGGGCACTCCCAGGCGGCGGGCCAGGTGGGCCCTTGCCCACTGCCGGGCCCTACGCAATGTCTTGATCCGCTGGCCCAGACGCTTCAGAAGCGGGTCACTTCCTTCGGGTTCGGAATTTCTCCGGCCTCTGCCTCTCATGGTCCATTCCTTTCTTGACGCAGCGGAGTGTAGATGGCGTCTCTCCGGCTTGTCTAGGCCCTTTCGGAATGTTGACCAAGAAAACTGTATGTAAAACGTACGTTTTGCGGATTTGCGGGGCAGACTCGCTCGAAAGGCGATTTGCAGGCCTTCGCGTTGCGTAAGTACGCAATGCTTCAGGCCCAAGAGGATTGGCGCTGGTGAAAACGGAATGGCGACAAGATGTCTCCATTCTCGGCGTAAGTCGTGACGGACCAGAGGCTTACGAATCTCCAACCGTGCGAAACTGTCCAGCACTGGCAACCGGAGGAATGTTGCGTCCGCGGGCGGTGGAGCCATGGCGGCGCCAGTCCGGCCCGCGGTAGGAGGAGATCCCATGTCTGGAAAGTCCGTCCGCCGTGCCGCGCTGGCTCTGCTCGTCGCCGTCCTGCTCGGAGTCGCAGCGCCCATACCCGCCTCCGCCCAAAGCGGAGAGAGCACCACCGCCAGCTTCTTCACCCAGGTCTGGGATTGGCTCCGGACACTGTGGCCCGATCCCGTCCTCCCCGCCGGGGACGGGGACGCAGGCTACGGCGTCGATCCGAATGGATAGCTTCCCGGTCCCTCCCTCCCCCTGGAGGGAGGGCTCCCTTCCCCCCGCTCTCCTGTGAGAGAATCCCCCGGACGAAAGGAGAGTGAACCTTGATCGATCACCCCAGCTCAGAGGAGCTGGCGGCGTTCGTCCGTGCCGGGCTTCCGGAAACACGGACGCGCGAGGTCGTCCGCCACCTGCTCCTCCCCTGCGCCCCGTGCGCAACTGCCGTTTTCGAAGCGATGGGAAGGATCCTCGCCCCCGGGCCCGTGGACGAGGACGAGTACGACGCCGCGCTGGACCGAGCCATGGCGAAGGCCGTCCAGTACGAGCAGCAGTTGCAACAACGGAAGGTTGAGGCGGAGAGGCTGGAAGAGGTCTTCGCGCAAGGCGGCGTCCTGGCCGTCCAGGATGTGCCCTGGGAGGCGGACGACCTCGCCCTGTTCGACGCGCTCCTGGCCCGGAGCTGGGCCTTGCGCCATGACAAGCCGGCCGAAATGGTGCGCTTCGCCACGCTCGCCGTGAAGCTCGCCCAGCGGCTCGACGCCTGCATCTACGGGGTCCGGCAACTGGCCGATCTCCAGTGCCGCGCCTGGTCCGAGCTGGGCAATGCCCACCGGGTCTCGGACAATCACAGGCAGGCCACCCACGCGCTGGTCACGGCCCGCGGGCTGTTCGAGCTGGGCACCGGGGACGCGTTCCTGGGGGTCCGCCTCACCGAGCTGGAAGCCTCCCTGGCAGCCGATCGCCGCGACTTCACGACCGCGCTCCTCAACCTCACCCTGGTCTACCGCTTCTACCGGCGGCACAAGAACGACCACCTTGCCGGCCGCACGCTGATCCTCCGGGGGCTCTACCTGAACTACGCGGACCGGATCGACGACGCGATCGAGGCCCTGCGCCAGGGGAGGGCCCTGCTCGACCCGGACCGCGATCCCGACCTCCACTACAGCGCGGCCCACAACGAGCTGCTCTGCCTCGCCGACAGCGGCCGTGTGGCGGAGGCCAGGGTGCTGCGAATCAAGAGGAGCCGCGAGCTCTCCCTGGACAAAGGCCGGGTGAGCCAGGTCAGGCTTCGAGCCATCGACGGCCGGCTGGACGCCGCCCAGCGGAAGTACGAGCGGGCGGAAGCGATCTTCCGCGAAGTGAAGCAGGACTTTCTGGGGCTAAATCGCAGCTATCATGCGGCAATCGCGGGGCTTGACCTGGCTACGGTCCTCTTCCGTCAAGGGAAAGCGGCCGAGGCGAAGCAGGAGGCTCTTGGGGCTGTGGAGATGTTCCTGGCGCTCCGGATCGGGGAGCAGGCCTTCGCGGCGGTGATCGTGCTGCGGACCTTTTTCGAGATGCGGATGGCGACGCCCGCGCTCATCCAGAACCTGGCCGACTTCATGCGCCGCACCGAGATGAACCCGGAGGCTCCGTTCACGCCTCCGCCTTCGGTGCGGATTCCGTAGGAGACCTCACCCCCTGACCCCTCTCCCGTCGGGGAGAGGGGGGACGTTCCTTTACCCCCTTCGCTCCGCTTCAGCCTCCGTGTTCAGGGGCGAGGTTCCGCGGAGCCAGGCTGGCGGTGATCTCCCGCACGCGCCTTCCCGCCTCGCTCGGCGGCTCGCCCCACTGGGGATAGGCGAAGCGCAGGAGCTCCTCCGGTCTCAGTCCCATCGCCCTGGAGATGTCGACGACGTGCTCGAACCGCAGCTCGATGCTGCCACTGAGCAGGCGGCCGAGGTAGCTGACGCTCCATCCCAGCTCCTTCTCGATCTGGCTCTGCCGGAAATCGAGGATCTGCATCACGGTCCGAAGGATCGAAAGCATGTGCCGTGTCTCAGGTCTCATGGTGCGGGAAGGTTAAAGCAGATTCACGGGATTGGCAAGCCCTATCTTGACGGAAGAGGAATACATCATGTAGAACAGAATCCAATCAAGGGGGAGAGACATGCCAGACCAGGAGACCAGGGTGTTCGTGACGAGGTTGAGGACGGGCAAGAGGTCGTTGAAGTTGCCTCTCTCGGGAATGAGCCGGAAGGATCTGGAGAGGTTCCGGTTCGGGGACGGTCAGGAGGTGAGGGTAAGGGTGACGGACGAGAGGCTGGAAATCCGTCCGAGACGGGACGTCGGGGATGTGCAGGACGGTCTGGGCGACCTCGCGCTGCAGCTCCGGAAGCTCGAAATGTGTCTCCGGACGTTGCGGAGCCACCTTTCGGAGCCTGTGACCCGCAACGAGCGTCAGGAGATCCCAACCCTGGAGTCCGAGGTCGCGGTAGCGATCGACTGTCTCCTGGCGGACGAGATCCTCCCCGCAATCGCGCACCTCGAGACGGCGGCGGGGCTCACCCCCGACGCGCTCCGGGAGGTTTGAAGGCGAGCAGGGACGTCCCGCCTGCGGAAAGGGGCGTTCCGGAGCTGAACGGCGACGTTCCGGGCCTGGAAGGGGACTGCCGCCATCGAGACGGTAACGACGCCCATCTGGCTCGGGAAGCTCCGACCTGGATGGCGCTGGTCGCCGTCAAGCTGGGGGTTGTCCCCGAGTTGACGGGGAACACGCCCACCGGGATGGGGGAAGTGCCCGTCCAGATGGGGAAAGGTCCCAACTCTCCGGGAGACGGTGCCATCCAGGTGGGGATTGTCCCCGAGTCGAGAGGGAGGTTCCCGTCGGGGTGGGGGAGGCTCCCGTCCAGCTCGGGAAGGTCGCCGTCTGGATGGGGAAAGTTGCCAGAAGCTCCCGTGACTCTGGAAGAGGGAATTCAGGACTGGCAGAGCCGCAAGAAAGGACGCATGGTAGGATACCAGAACGGTGAAGGGCGAAGGCGTACAATAGGAGCCTGAGAGTGAGAGCAACCAACCGAGGAGCGAAGGTGCTCACCGCAGTCGAAGGAATCTACAAGGATGGAGAAGTGGAGCTCCTGGAGCGGCCCGAGGGCTTGCGGGAGGCGAGAGTGGTCGTCACATTTCTCCCCGCGGCTCCCTCTGGACCTTCCCGGGAAGAGGCCCGCGAACGGATGCTCAGCCGCATGAGGGCAGGGATCCCCCTGGGCGGACCACCGTATCCCCGGCGGGAGGAGATCTATGACCGGGACCGTAAAGCGTGAGCCGCGTCCTGGTCGACTCCAACATCTTCGTCTATGCCTACGACCCTGCCGAGCGGGACAAGCACGAGAAGGCGCTTCGGCTCATCGATGACGTCACCGAGGACGGTGCTCTCGTTCTCTCGGTACAGATCCTGAACGAGTTGGCCGCGACGCTGCTCCGCAGAGGGACGGATCTCGGAGTCGGTCCTCAAGAAGTCCGCGAGATCCTGGAGGACATCGTCCGGGTCAACCAAGTGGTGTCCCTGACCCCTGCCATGACGTTGAAGGCCTTGACCACAGGGCTCGGGCATGGCCTCTCCTTCTGGGACGGCCTGATCTGGGCGGCGGCTCATTCCCATGGGATCTCGACGATCTATACCGAGGACTTCCAGCATGGCCGGGTGGTCGAGGGAGTCCGCTTCGTGAATCCGTTTGTAGCCTGAGCGGCTGACAGGCCCACCTCCGCCAACCGGATTACGTCCGCGAGGATCGCAAGTCGCCGCTCTCAACGCTATCATGCTGCCCTTCGAGATCACTGGGAGGGCCAGCGGATGACCGTACAGGAGGCGATTTCACAGTTTCTGTTCCACTGTCAGTACGAAAAGAACCTCAGCCCCAAGACCCTGAAGGCCTACTCGATCGACCTGAGGCAGTTCCGGACCTACCTGGAGACCGAGCTCAACCTGACCGAGCTCGCCCAGATCGACAAGGTCCCCCTCCGCGCCTACATCAAGAGCCTCTTCGGCCCCTTGGCCGAGAAGAGCATCAAGAGGAAGGTCGCCACCCTGAAGTCGATGTTCCACCACTTGGAACGAGAGGATGAGGTGGCGGTTAATCCCTTCAGGAAGATCGATGTACGTATCAAGGAGAAAAAGCGGTTGCCCCGGACGGTGCCTTTGGCGGATCTGGAGCGGCTGTTTCGGTATCTCTACCGGAGGAAGGCGGAAATCGCGGATCGAGGTTTGCCAGCGTACACGGCCTTGGTTAGGGACATTGCTGTGCTGGAACTGCTCTTCGCTACGGGAGCGCGAGTGGCGGAGGTGTGCAACCTGGCAACCGAGGACATGGACCTGCGACAGGGGCAGGCACGGATCCTTGGAAAGGGGGGGCGGGAGCGATTGCTGCCCTTTCAAGATGAGGAGGTGCTGAGAATCCTGCGCGAGTACTTGTCGCTCGCGCCTGAGTCAGGGGCTGGCTCCAGCCACTTTTTTCGAAACCTCGCGGGCAACAGGCTCTCTGAGCAGGCAGTCAGAACAGCCTTGCGGAAGCACGCTGAGCAGGCCGGGCTCCGGCTGTTGGTTACGCCCCATATGCTTCGGCACTCGTTGGCCACTCTCCTCTTGGAAGAGGGTGTAGACATCCGCTATATACAGCACCTCCTCGGGCATTCATCGATTGCGACGACACAGATTTACACCGAAGTGCGGGCTCGAGGACAGCGACGTATCCTTTCAAGCAAGCACCCTCGGAAAAGGTTACGGCTCAGCGTTGAGAGAACGAAGCCTGGTCGGAGCTCAAGAGAGTGATACTTCGTTTAGCAATCTCCTCCGCAAGCTTGCTCTCAATGGCTGCCTTGTTATACACGAAGTTCCAGTAGAGACGCCCGCCAAACGTTGTTGCAGTGGAACCAAAGTGCCAATCTGGGGGACCTCCGACGACGAAGGAAGCCGCGACTACGCGAACACCAGGGACGTCCGCCATCTGTGGCACGGGCCCTATGTTGCTGACCATGAGATGAGGCGCAACCGCTAGCTCTGAAAGCTTCATCAACCAATTACAGCTCTGCTTCGCACGCCCGTTCAACATTAACAGCAATCGAAGAGCTGCGTCTACCAAAGGCAGGGCGCGTATGTGTTCCTCGCGTGCAAGTGCCGTCGCGATTGCACTCTTGATCTCGACTGCCAAAGGCCACAGAGTGCTAGAGGATGTAATCCGATGCTCTGTGATCACAGCCGAAAACAGTGCCCCGATACGCTCGCGCACCTCCGGCAGCAAGTAAGGTCTAAGATCGACGGCTGTTGACGTAGCGAGCGCATGAGGAAATCTCAATCCGACACTTTGTCCCGCGGAGAGTAGCTGGGCGGCGCACAGGGCGCCGTGCACAGTGGTACCCAACATTCGCGCAGTATTCCTGACCCGGCTCACGCACTTCTCATCGAGCTCAGTGAGCAAAACACCCGGCCTCCAACCAGCATTATCTACTTCGGTTATAGCCCCAACTTCACCGGCCCGATGCTGGAAAGTGCGACGAAGGCCTTGTGCGACGATCCTCCGTAGACCTCTTCCCGTAGCCAGGACTCCTTTGCATTTCTCAGGAAAGTATGCTTCGGCACAATCCTCAATCGAAGTAGATACTTGATTGGACGTGTGGGTAGACCCACTCTCTGGAGCTCCGAGAAGTGCCGCGACTTCAAACGCCAATTGCCTGGCGCTGAACCCGTCAAATAGAGAATGGTGGAGCGTCAAGATCAGTCGACTTCCGTTGCTCCGGTCCCAAAGGAACAGGCAGCGCGCCAGAGGCGCGTCTTCTATCGTGAATCGTTCCTCAAGCTCTTGCTCAAGGCATTGACTGATCTCGGTTTCGTCGAGCGGCAGTATCTTCAGAGGTATCTTGCGATAGGAGTCGGTAAGTCGAACAGCGAAGCATTTGTCAGGATCTATGACAGCCCTCAGTTGCCAGTGCAGTGCCTGAATGGAATCAAGCGCCTCCCTTACCATGACCGAGCTAACGCGACCTTCAATCCCGAGGATCATCGAGATGTTGAGCGGGCAGCACATATCATACAAGCAATAAAGGAGCTCCATCCCTCGTAGCTGCCGTTGGTAGGCCATTTGGCTCCTCGTCTGGATAACCTACAATTATC
>Ga0190265_10000064_pt1 | contig 120835 bp, 110 predicted proteins | sample Popmic124T_FD_133135 | JGI IMG/M metagenome (GOLD analysis project Ga0190265, IMG submission 133135) | Populus adjacent soil microbial communities from riparian zone of Indian Creek, Utah, USA - 124 T | ecosystem: Environmental > Terrestrial > Soil > Riparian zone | place: USA: Utah... | reverse complement strand
TCGATGACCCGGCTGCCGAGCTTGCTGGCCTCGTAGCGGGCGAAGAAGAGGGCTCTTCGGGCTTTTTCGTTGTACTTCTCAAACATGCAGTCTGCCTCTCGATCCCGGGAGTAGCGGGGTTTTTAATGCCCTTTCGCGCGTTGTTTCCAGTCTCCCGGATTCTAGCATATACCCGAGCCCCTATCCGGCGGCGGAGCCTCCACGGCCGACAGGGGTTCCTACGTGGTGGAAGCAGGGGGCGGGGGACCAAAATTCCCAGGTTGCAGCACCCCGTCGTCCAAGCGAAGCGTCCGGGTGCACCGGGCCGCGATCTGGGGGTTGTGGGTGACCAGCACGCCGGTGGTCCGGTGGCGGGCCTGGAGCTCCAGGAGGAGCTGGAACACCTGCTCGCCGCTCTCCGGGTCGAGGTTGCCCGTGGGCTCGTCCGCGAGCAGGAGCGGCGGCTCCAGGACCAGGGCGCGGCAGAGGGCCACCCGCTGGCGCTCGCCCCCCGAGAGCTGGTTCGGGAAGTGCTCCAGCCGCTCCTCCAGCCCCACCTCCACCAGCAGTTTGCGGGCGTTGTCGTAGACCTTGATCGGCTCCAGTCCGGCGATCCTGCCCGGGAGCATGACGTTCTCCAGGGCCGTGAAGTCGGGCAGGAGCTGGTGGAACTGAAACACGAAGCCGATGGTGCGGTTGCGGAACTCGGCGATGCGCGCGCCGGACAGCTTGGACAGGGGCTGCCCGGCCACCTCGATCGTGCCCTTGTCCGGCCGGTCGAGCCCGCCGAGCAGATGGAGAAGCGTCGACTTCCCCGATCCCGACGGCCCCACCACCGCCACCATCTCCCCCGGCTCGACATCCATGTCGATCCCCTTGAGGACCTCCACCCGGCGGACGCCGTCCTGGTAGAACTTATGGACGTCCCTGGTCCTAACCGCGACGCTCATGGGCGGGCTCCCCCCTCCTCCGGCACGGAGGAGGGGGCCAGGGGGAGGAGGAACGGGATCAAACTGCTCATCGCTGCATCGCCTCCACCGGGTCGAGCGACGATGCGCGCTGGGCGGCGTAGAAGGCCGAGGCCAGGGCCAGGAGGAAGGTGAGCAGCAGCACCAGCGCCAGATCCAGGGGCTTGACCAGGAAGGGCACGTAGTCGAGGAAGTAGACCTGCCCAGGCACCGACAGCAGCTTGTAGCGGTCCGCCAGCCAGGCCCCGCCGACTCCGAGGATCGTCCCTATCAGCATGCCGGAGCCGGCCACCAGCCCTCCCAGGATCACGAAGGCGCGGCGCAGCACCGCGGGCGTTGCCCCCATGGTGCCCAGGATGCCGATCTCCGCCTGCTTGTTCGAGATGATGAGCGCCAGGTCGGCCACCAGGGCCAGGGCCGCGACCAGCACGACCAGCGACACGGCCACGAACATCAGCGCCTTCTCCAGCCGCAGGGCGAAGAGGAGCGGACGGTTGAGGTCCTTCCAGGTGCGGACCACGCTCCCTTTGGGCAGCACGGCGGAGAGGCGCGAGGCGACCTCGACAGCGGCATCCACATCCGAGGCGGCAGCCTCGATCCGCCGGTCCGAGCCGCCGAGCAGGGTTTCGGCTACCTGGCGGGGCAGCGCGATCCTCTCCCTCTCCTCCTGGGTGCGCCCGCTCTGGTAGGTGCCGGCGACCTCGACGCTCCGCACCCGGGGCTGCGGACCGAAGGGCGTGAGCGTGGGGCGGGGGGAGACGACCTCGACCGACTGCCGGGGCTCGATGGCCCAGCGGGCCGCGAGCGAGCTGGGGACGTAGAGCCCTTCGCGCTTGCCCGCCGCGCCCGGGAACGAGTGCGGGACCTCCTGCTCGAAGCCGATCAGCTCCACGGCCTGAACCTTGCCCTCGGCCACCAGCCAGCCGCCGCCGCGCACCTGGAGCTGGGCCAAGGTCACCCCGGGCACCCGCCGCACCGCCTCGCGGGCCGCGGCGGCCGCCTCGGCTTCCAGACCCGCCGGCAGCTCCACCTCAATCTGCGGCGTACGGCCGAGCAGCTCCCCGCGCAACGCTTCCTGGAATCCGGAGATCACGGCCAGGACGATGATCAGGGCGAACACGCCCAGCGCCAGCGCGATCGCCGCCACCAGGGAAAGGAAAGTGGCAAAGGCGTCGCGCCGGGCGCTGCGCAGGTACCGGAGGGCCAGCACCCAGGGGAACGACAGGTTCCGCAGGAGAAGAGTGCTCATTCGGGCCGCATGAGAGGGAAGAGGATCACATCGCGGATCGACTGCCGGTCGGTGAGGAGCATGGTCAGCCGGTCGATCCCGATGCCGTTGCCCGCAGCCGGGGGCATGGCGTGCTCCAGCGCCCGGATGTAGTCGTGGTCGAAGAGGTGGGCCTCGGCATCCCCCTTCTCCCGCGCCGCGACCTGCTGGTGGAAGCGCTCGGCCTGAACGTCCGGATCGTTCAGCTCGCTGAAGGCGTTGGCGATCTCCATCCCGCCGATGTAGAGCTCGAAGCGCTCGGTGAAGCGCGGGTCGTCCGGCCGCTGCTTGGCGAGCGGCGAGACTTCGACCGGATGGTCCGTGATGAAGGTCGGGCTGGACAGGTGCTGCTCCACGGTCTCCTCGAACAGCGCCATGAGGAGATGACCGTACGTGCCGCCGGCGGGGACAGCCAGGCCGCCCTCCTCCATTACCTGGCGAACGGACTCCGCCGTCTCCAGCCGCTCCGCGCTAATACCGGCGAAGTGCGCAACCGCCTCGCGCATGGTGTAGCGCTGCCAGGGACGCTGAAGGCTGATCGGCTCCCCCTTCCAGGTGATCTCCGTCCTGCCCAGGGCCTTGGACGCCACCTCGGTGAGCAGCTCCTCGGTGAAGTCCATCATGTCCCGGTAGTCGGCGTACGCCCAGTAGAACTCCAGCATGGTGAACTCGGGGTTGTGCCGGGTCGAGATCCCCTCGTTGCGGAAGTTCCGGTTGATCTCATACACCCGGGGGATGCCCCCGACGAGCAGCCGCTTCAGGAACAGCTCGGGCGCGATGCGCAGGAACAGGTCCAGGTCGAGCGCGTTGTGGTGCGTCTGGAACGGCCGGGCAGTCGCCCCCCCTGCCAGGAGGTGCATCATCGGCGTCTCGACCTCCAGGAAGCCGTGCCGGTCGAGGAACTCGCGGATGGCCTTGACGATGCCGGCCCGGGCCTCGAAGACCGCGCGGGACTCCTCGTTCGAAGCGAGATCCAGATACCGCTGGCGGTAGCGCGCCTCGACGTCCGCCAGGCCATGCCACTTCTCCGGCATGGGACGGACGGCCTTGGAGAGGATCGTCAGATCCTCGACCATCAGGGACAGCTCCCCCGTGCGGGTGCGGATGAGCTGGCCGGCGGCCCCGACCACGTCGCCGAGGTCCAGGTTCTCCAGGACCAGGGCAGCCTTCTCCGGCAGGCGGTCCTTGCGGATGAAGAGCTGGAGCTTCTCCTTGCCGTCGTGGATGTCCGAGAACACGCTCTTGCCATGCTGGCGGATCGAGCGCACCCGCCCGGGAACCCGCAGCTTCAGGTTCGCCTGCTCCAGCTCCTCGGTGGTCTTCTCCCCGTGTTGAGCCTTGATGTCCGTGGGCTCGAGGTCCCACTCGAAGCGGTGGGGATACGGCTGGATGCCGGCGTCAGCCAGACGCTGGCGCTTCTCCCGTCGGTTCTGGATCTGCTCGTCGAGCTCGGACATGGACGGAACGCTCTCTCCCTCTCTACGGAGACGGCCGGTAGACTACCGGCCGTCGGACCAGACGATAGCGTATCAGGGGATCAGGTTGAAGCTCAGAGGCCAATCCCGCTTGCTGCTACGATTCGCCTCATGGACGACACTCTGGAAGATCCGATCGAGGAGCTGAGGACACCCCTGAAGGCCGCGGTGGAGCGCTGGGACCAGTTGGGATGGCCCCGTCCGAAGGTGGCGATCGTCTCGGGCTCGGGCCTGGCCGTGGACCTGGGCGAAGTCGTGCGCGGCCCGCTCACCCTGGAGTACTTCCTCCCCTTCTCCTGCCACCCGGTCGAGGGGCACCCGCACGAGATCGTGCTGATCGAGCCGCGGCCGGATCTTCCGGTCCTCTACCAGCGCGGACGGCTCCACTCCTACCAGGGGTACAGCGCCTCCGAGTCGGTCTTCCCTGTCCGCCTGGCCGCCCTGCTCGGGGTGAAGGTGCTGATCCTGAGCAACGCCACCGGCGGACTGCGCCTGGAGCAGCGCCCCGGGGACCTGGTCCTGATCCGCGACCACATCAACCTGACCGGTCTCAATCCCCTGCGCGGCCAGATCCCCCCGGACTGGGGACCCCGCTTCCCGGACATGTCCGTCGCCTACGATCCCGAGCTGCGCAATCTGACCAGGGAGGCAGCCGAGCGCCTGGGCATCCCCCTGTCCGAAGGGGTCTACGCGGGTCTGGCCGGACCGAGCTACGAGACACCGTCCGAGGTCAAGATGCTCCAGATCCTCGGCGGCGACGTAGCCGGGATGTCCCTGGTCCTGGAAGTCATCGCCGCCCGCCACATGGGCCTGCGCTGCCTCGCCATCTCCATGGTGAGCAACCCGGCCGCGGGGATGACCGACGCCCCCATCGACCACAACGACGTCCTGGCCGCAGCCGAGATCGCTGCGGCAAACCTGCAAAGGCTGCTGGGGGAGGTTCTGACAGCTCCGGGTCTCGTGTAGGCCTATCCTCAGCCCCCTCTCCCGAGGTAGGCTCCCCTCATCCAAATCTTTGGAGACAAGCCCCGGGGAGCCATGCCCGACCGCATCGAGAACCGCGCACGCTTTGACCTGATCCGGTACGCGAACGTCTGGGAGGACGCGTGGATCCTGCGCGAGGCGCTGCGCCCGGCGCCAGGCCGGAGGATGCTCTCCATCGCTTCGGCCGGGGACAACAGCTTCGCCCTGCTCGCGGGCGGGGCTGAAGTTGTTGCGGCGGACCTCTCCCCCGCCCAGATCGCACTGGTGGACCTGAAGCGCGCGGCGATCCGGCGGCTGACCGCGGACGAATGCGCGGCGTTCCTCGGCTTCCGGCGCTCGGACCAGGACCGGCGGCAGACCTACGAGCAGCTCGAGCGGGACCTCGACCCCGAGTCCCGTGAATTCTGGCGGGAGCAAATGGAGGACATCACCTACGGCCCCGCCCACCTGGGCAAGTTCGAGGCCTACTTCGAGCTCTTCCGCGAAAAGGTGCTCCCCCTGATCCACCGCCGGGAGACCGTCCTCAGCCTCCTCGAGCCGCGGGACCAGGCCGGCCGCGAAGCCTTCTACGAGTCCACCTGGAACAACCTGCGCTGGAGGCTCCTCTTCCGGGTCTTCTTCAGCCGTTTCGTCATGGGCCGCCTGGGCAGGGACCCCGAGTTCTTCCGCTACGTCGAGGGCTCAGTCGCCGAGCGCATCCTCGGCCGCTCGCGCTATGCCCTGACCGTGCTGCCCACCCACGAGAACCCCTACCTGGAGTACATCCTCACCGGCAACTTCAGCCGCTCCCTGCCGCTCTACCTGCGGCCGGAGGTCTACCCCGAGGTCAAGCGCAACCTCGACAGGCTGATCCTCTTCGAGGGATCGATCGACCAGGCGGCCAAACTCCATCGCGGAGAGGGCTTCGACGGCTTCAACCTGTCGGACATCTTCGAGTACCTGGACGAGCCCACGAGCTCGGAGGTCTACGCCCGGCTGCTCGACGCGGCTCGGCCGGGAGCACGCTTCGCCTACTGGAACATGCTCGTTCCCCGGCGGCTCTCCAAGTCCTTCCCCGGAAGAGTGCGGTACCTGGAAGCCGAGTCCAAGGAACTCTTCGCGAAGGATCTCGCCTGGTTCTACAGCGCGTTCATCTTGGAGGAGGTCGTGTGATCCCGCCGGGGGACCTGCGGGGTGCGGTCATCCTCTCGGGCATCTTCCTAGGGCTCCTGGTCGTCGCGGAGCTCTGGCGGCGTCTGGGCAACCCCAAGCCCGAGCACACGCGCAAGCTGGTCCACACCGGAGGCGGGATCGCCTGCCTGTTCTTCCCCTTCCTGGTGCAGTCCCCCTGGACGGTATTGGCCATGGCCCTGCCGCTGAACGTGCTCTTCGTGCTCGGCGGCAAGATGGGGTTCCTCAAGAGCCTGCACGGCATCCAGCGGAAGAGCCGCGGGGCGGAGTACTACCCGCTGGCGGTCTTCCTGACCTTCGTGATGACCCAGGGGCGGCCGTGGCTGTATCTCCCCGCGGTGCTGGTCCTGGCCGTGGCCGACGCCTTCGCGGCCCTGATCGGCAGCCGGTACGGAGTGGTGCGCTACGAGGTCGAGGAAGAGCACAAGAGCCTGGAGGGCTCGCTGGTCTTCCTGGTGCTGGCCTTCCTGGCGATCCACCTGCCGATCCTGCTCATGACCGACCTGCCCCGTCCGGTCTGCGTGCTGGCCGCGATCCTGGTCGCCGCGCTGGTGACCGGCTTCGAGGCGATCTCCCTCCAGGGGGCGGACAACCTTTTCATCCCGATAGCGGTGGTGGTCATCCTGGGGAAGATTACGACCAAGCCGCTCTCCGAGGTGGCCTTCCAGAACCTCTCACTGCTGGCGATGTGCCTGGTGGTGGGGCTCGCGGTCTGGAAGCTGCACTCCTTCAACGTGGGAGGGGCGATCACCTTCCTCCTCTTCGCGTACGGCACCTGGTCTCTGGGCAACTGGTACTGGGCCCTGCCGGTCTTCCTGGGCTACGCGGTCTACCTGCTCCTCCGGAGCCGCTTCACCCCGCGCGAGCACCTGACCGGGGTCCGGGTGAGGACCATGACCCGGGCGCTCCTCCCCCCCTTCGCCATGCTGATCCTGGCAAACGGCCTGAGGGACCCCGCGCCCTGGTTCGCCCCCTATCTGGCCGCGCTGGCCGCGGTGGTCGCCATCAGCCTGGACGAAGGAGTCTTCCGACTGGAGCGTTTCGGAGCGTTCGTCCGGGCGATGGCGGCCCTGGGGCTCGGCCTCCTGGCCTGGGTGCCGGTGGTCCTGATCCCCTGGCTGGTGAAAGGGGAAGGCGCCTTCCGCGCCTTCCGCTCCCTCCTCGCTCTCCTTGGAGTGACGATGGTCATCTCCTGGCTCAACGTCACCCTGGAGCTGAAAGGAGAGGTGCCGGTCCGGCCGAGGGAGTGGACGGCCCAGCGCTTCGTCCTGACGTTCGCTGCGGCCGGGGCGGTACTCGCTCTCCAGGTGTTAGGGGTCATCCCGCCCTGGGACCCGAGCTGGGCTCCGCAGATCTTCCTTACCCAAATTTATACTGTCGCTTCGTAGGAGGAGGCATGTCGGCGAGCACTCTGACCTCGAAAGGGCGAGTCACGATTCCCAAGGAAGTCCGCGAGCGCCTCGGCCTGAAGGAGGGCGACCGTCTGGTCTTTCGAATCGACGACAAGGGCAACCTTCTGGTTCGGCCGGAGACCCGGAGTCCTCTCGGTCGGCTGCCTGGTCTTCTCCACCATCTCGCTGGAGAGCGGCCGGTCACGGTCGAAGAGATGAACGAGGCGGTCAAACGGCGGGCTGCAGAGCGGTTCAAGGAGTCCACTCGACGGTGACCTCGATACATGGGAGCCAATACGCGTGCCCAGAGGAGCGCGAACGACGTATACGTTTGAGCGAGTGCTTGCCCAGGAGCAGGGCTTCACGCGACTGGTTTAGCGCTGGCCGGCGTGGCGGATGAGGTAGCATGGAGTCATGTCGAGGCTGCTCCCGGCAGCCGCCCTGCTGCTGACCGCGTCCTGTCCGCCAGCCACGGCCCCCTTGCCTCCCCAGACCGTGACCGCTCACCCGCGGGTGGACTTCGACACGCAGATCAAGCCGGTCCTCCAGACCCACTGCACCCCCTGCCACTTCCCGGGCGGGATCATGCACGAGCGGCTCCCCTTCGATCAGGCCCGGACGGTCCGGGACCTCGGGGAGAAGCTGTTCACTCGCATCAAGGACGAGCAGGATCAAGCGCTGATGAGGTCGTTCTTCGCCCAGGCACCGTGAGCGGAGCCTGTCTCCTCTTCCCATGCTCAGGACCGAGACCTGAGCTACAATCCGGGAAAAAATGCGGCCGAGCAGCGCCGGGAGGGATCATGGTAGCCGAAGAGGTAGGGCATCGCTGGACCCGGGCGGAGTATGAACGAGCCGTGGACTTGGGAGTGTTCGAGGGCTGGAGGATCGAGTTGGTAAACGGGATTCTCTACGACCTGCCTGCCCAGAGCCCAGGGCATGCGGGCTCTATGAACAAGGCTCTGCGAGAGCTCCGGGAGGTCAGCTCGGGCCAGGGTCTGGATCTAAGGCCCCGGATGCCGCTCGCCATCTCCGTTGACTCCCTGCCAGAGCCCGACATCGCGGTGATCCCTGAAGATCCGAAGGGGGACTTCTATGCTGCGGCGCATCCCACCACCGCGGTCCTTGTGGTCGAGATTGCGGACCTGTCGCTCCAGTATGACGGTGAGGTCAAATCACGGATCTATGCCCGCGCAAGCATCCCCGAGTACTGGATCATGAACCTGCGGAGCTGGCAGCTCGAGGTCTACCGCGAGCCGACGAGCGATACGTATGGCAGTCGGACCATTCTGAGCCTCTCCGATGAGGTTTCCCCTCTCTTCGCGGCTGGAGCCGTGATCCCGGTGGCGCAGCTCTTTCCGCAACGGCGCTCCTGACCTTTCCCAGGTCCGTGGCTCCGCGCAACCAACGCGGAAAGCCACAACCATCGCGCAGAATGTCGCAGCAAACCGAGGGATTGCGACGTTCCCTCCGCAAGGTTACGCGCTGAACCACTACGGACACCCTCGCGTACGGCTTCATGTAACAACAAAGACCCTTGAGCCTCGGCACTCCCGTTTCTCTGTCGCAACAAACGAGCAAAATGGGGCAACAAGATAGCGGAATGCCTCAACAATGGAGCGAAACATCTCGGCGAAGCTCTTCGACGTCGTGAAAAGTGCGCCTTATGCAGCAATAAATCTGCATGACGTCGCGAACAATCGGCTAAACGTCTCAATGAATCTATCGGATGGCGCAGAAGAATGACGACTTGCCGCGAATAGGGCCTTTTCTTCTTCGCCGATAGGTTCCGGTGCGGAGAAGATAGGTTGAGCTGCGACATCCAACCTCTTTTCTGCGACATGCTGCGCGTGTTCTGCCACGCCCGGACTGCTACCTGTCTCGGCTTGGAGGCAGTTTGCGACATGGAAGGGTATCGCCGAGGCTCAAAGGCTTCCTCGGCTGTCCTGGGAGCTCTTGGATACGCCTACCCGCGCATCGGGCGGATGTGCAGGTCTGTTAGCTCCGCCGTCCGAGGTAGACGGAGAGCCTGGATGACCGTAGCGGCAACGTCCTCAGGCTGGAGGAAGCGGTCCGGATCGTAGGGCTTGCCCTCGAAGCGGTGGACCTCCTCCTGCATGGCGGTGGCGGTCCGGCCCGGGAAGATGGTCAACACCCGCACTCCCTTGCGGTTGACCTCGTCCCTCAGAGAGTCGGCGATGGCGCGCAGGCCGTGCTTGGTCGCGGAGTAGGCGCCCCAGCTCCCGCGGGCCGGATGGGCTCCGGCGCCGGAGTTCACGAAGACGACCTGTCCCTGGCGCTCGATCAGCGAGGGGAGCAGCGCCTGGGTGAGGAGGTAGGGGACCCGGAGGTTCACGCGGTACTGGGTGTCGAGGTCTTCAACCGGCGACGTTTCGAGCGGCCCTCCGCGGAAGAGGCCGATGCTGTGGACCAGGATGTCCACGCCTCCGAAGACTTCGCGAACCCGCGCGGCCGTGGCGTGGAGCTGGGCGTCGTCCGTCAGATCGGCACGAAAAGCCTCTCCGGGTACGGTCAGCCGATCCGGATCCCTGCCCACCAGGAAGAGGCGGACACCTTCCTCGGCAAGAGCCCGGGCGATGGCTGAGCCGATGCCCCCGCTGGCGCCGGTGATCAGGGCAACCTGGTCCTTCATGGTACCTCCCGGAGCAGCTCGACTCCGATCAACGCCTCGGCCGCGGCTTGGATCGCCTCGAAGGGCATGCCCGACCTCTCCGCGATGCCCAGGAGGCTGTGCTCGCCGTCCGAGAGGTTGAGCACCCAGAGCAGGGCGAGTTCCCTCTGACGGTCACCCTCGTCGCCGCCGATCATCCGGTAGAGCCCCCGGCGTCCTAGCTGCGGCTCGCACTTGGGGTTGAGGTTCAGGTAGCGCCGGTTCCCCTCAAGGACGTGCATTACGGACAGGTAGGTCCGCAGCGATCCCTCCAGGCTCTCGGGCCGGACGAAATCGAGGTTGTCCGCCGAGGTGTGGTACTCGGGATAGCGGCCGTAGGGCGTTCGGGTGAGGGAGCCCACCGGCAGGTTGAACCCCGGGGAGTTGTACTGCCGCTCGTCATAGCCGAAGGGGACGAACTCCTCCACCCCGTGCTCCTCTCCCGAGTCGCCCAGCACTTGGAGCACGGCGCGGTCGATGTCGGAATCCCCTCTGCGGGTCTTCTTATAGTGGAAGCGACCCGGATCGCCCAGGTTGGCGGCCACGAGCCCGGCTCCGATGCGATGCGATTCGTTCCGGGCAAGCCAGGTGATCGAGCCGATCGTTCCCGGGATGAAGACGAAGCGGTAGGAGAGCCGCCGGGGAGATCGCGAAAGCTCCTCGGCCAGGAAGGTGCAGACCGCCAGGCCGGAGAGGTTGTCGTTGGCGAGCGACGGATGGCAGACGTGGCAGGAGATCAGGACCTCCCGCTCCGTCTCCCCTGGCAGGAAGCACTCGCCGTAGGTGAGCGAGCCGTCCTCCAGGGTCGAGTCGATGCAGACCTCGTACTCCCCCTCCTCCAGCCCCAGCCACTGGTGGTGGGTCAGGCAAAAGCCCCAGGCCTCGCGGTAGTAGGAGGTCCGGTAGGGCACGAGGCCGGGCTGGTCCGGCAGGGTGAAGAGGTGCTCCTTGAGCTGAGCGAGAGAGAGCTTCTCGTGGACCGGCACGCTGTAGTTGAGCACGTGCAGGTTGAGGTGCTGGAAGTCCACGATCTTCCTGCCGTGCGGGTCCTTGATCCAGGCATCCCGGATGTTCCACTCCCGGGGCACGGTCCAGTCGAAGACCTGGGTGCCGCTCGGGACCTCGTGGATCTCCAGGGGGATGCGCTCCCCCACTCTCTTCAGGGTCTGGCGCACGCCGTTGCCCGTGATGCTGCGGCAGATCGGGTAGAGGTCCGCGATGAAGCGGATCATGTCTTCGCCGGGCGTCATGGGAAGAAGGGGAGGTTGCGGTCCTTGTCGGCCATGACCGTGACCGGCTCCGGCCAGGAGATCGCGAACGTCGGATCGTCCCAGCGGTAGCCGCGGGAATGCTCGGGCGAGTAGCGCTCGGAGATCTGGTAGAAGACCTCGGTCTCATCTTCCAAGGTGATGAACCCGTGGGCCACCCCCTTGGGGACGTAGAGGGCGTTGCCCTCCCCCGCCGAAAGGATCAGGGCGAAGTGCTGCCCGCGAGTGGGTGAGCCGGAGCGGATGTCCACGATCACATCCCACATCCTGCCACGGGTGCAGCGGACGAGCTTGATCTCCTCGTGGGGCGCGGCCTGGAAGTGGAGGCCGCGCAGGGTGCCCCGGCGGTGGTTGTACGAGACGCTGCACTGGACGACCTCGGGATCGAGGCCGTGGGCTTCGAACTGGTCGCGGTCGTAGGTGCGGGCGAAGAAGCCCCGGTCGTCCTCGAAGCGCTCCGGCTCCAGGACGAACGCGCCGGCGAGGGGGGTCTCCCGGAAGATCATTCGAGCACCCGGACCTCGGGGATGGCCACCACGAACTTCCCGCCCCAGGAACGGACGTCGGCCATCTGCGCCATGATCTCCTCCTTGAGGTTCCAGGGGAGGATGAGCACGTAGTCGGGCCGGGTCTCCCGGATGTGGTCGGGCGCGAAGACCGGGATGCGCGTGCCCGGGAGATAGCGGCCCTGCTTGTGGGGGCTCAGGTCGACCGTGTAGTCCAGGAGGTCGGTGCGCACGCCGCAGTAGTTGAGCAGCGTGTTCCCCTTGGCCGGCGCGCCATAACCCACAATGGACTTCCCCTCCTCCTTCGCCTGGATCAGGAACCGGAGCAGGCCGCGCTTCACCCGGCCTACCCGCTGCGCGAAGGAGCGGTAGGCGTCCAGGCTTCCCAGACCGGCGGCCTCCTCGCGGGCGAGCAGGTCGATCACCCTCGGCTCAACGGGCTTCGAGTCGTCTTCCTGGTGGCGGGCGTAGATGCGGAGCGACCCGCCGTGAGTAGGCAGCTCCTCCACGTCGAAGACGGCCAGGCTATGGGCGGCGAAGACTTTGCGCACGGCGAGGAACGAGAAGTAGGAGTAGTGCTCGTGGTAGATGGTGTCGAACTGGTCCTCGTCCATCAACCGGAGGAGATGGGGGAATTCCATCGTGAGCACGCCGTGGGGCGCAAGAGCGATCCTGAGCCCTTCCACAAAGTCGTTCAGGTCCGGCACGTGGGCGAGCACGTTGTTGCCCACCAGCAGGTCGGCCTTCTCGGGCAACTCGCGAGCGGTCTCGGTACCGAAGAAGCGCACCAGGGTCGGGATGCCCGCGGCCTGCGCCGCCTCGGCCACGTTGCGCGCGGGCTCGATGCCCTGCACGGGAATCCCCGCGTCATGGAACCAGCGCAGCAGGTAGCCATCGTTGCTGGCCACCTCGATCACCCGGTGCTCGGAACCGAGGCCGAAGCGCTCGATCATGGCTTCGGCGTAGAGGCGGGCATGGCGGAGCCAGCTCTCCGAGTAGGAGGAGAAGTAGGCGTAGTCGCTGAAGATCGCCTCGGGCCGCTCCTCCTCCGGGAGCTGGACCAGAAAGCACTCGCCGCAGACGTAGACGCAGAGCGGATAGAAGGACTCGGGACGGCGCAGCGCCTCCGGCTCCAGGTAGGAGTTGGCGAGCGGCTGGGCCCCGAGGTCCACGAAGACGTGCCTCAGCAGCGCCCCGCAGAAGCGGCAAGGGATCACCAGATCTTCCAGGGCGTCTCCCCTTGCTTCCACAGGTTGTTCAGGTGCAGGTAGTCGCGGTAGGTGTCCATGGGGTGCCAGAAGCCCTCGTGCAGGTAGACGGAGAGCTGGCCGTCCCGCGCCAGCTTCCGGAGCGGCTGCTGCTCCAGGAAGAGCTGCGGGTCGTCGTCCAGGTAGTCGAACACTTCGCGCTGGAACACGAAGAAGCCGCCGCTCACCACGCCTTCCGCGGCCGGTTTCTCGGCGAACTCCACCACTTGACTGCCGTTCACGTGCATCTCGCCGTAGCGCGAGGTCGGGTGGACGCCGGTGACCGTGGCGATCCGGCCCTGGGACCAGTGGAAGTCGAGCAGAGCGTCGATGTCCACGTTGCCGACCGCGTCGCCGTAGGTGAAGCAGAAGGTCGGAGCGTCCACGTAGTTGCGCACGAGCCAGAGGCGCGCGCCGGTGGCCGTGTCCGGTCCGGTCTCGGCGCAGGTCACCTGCCAGGGCTCGTAGCCGTCCCGGTTGTGGAGCTCGACCGGCCGCGAGCCGTCCATGGAGACGGTGAAGTCGCAGTGCATCTCCCGGTAGCGGAGGAAGTACTGCTTGATCTCCCACCCCTTGTAGCCGAGGCAGAGCACGAAGCGGTCGAGCCCGAAGGCGCCGTAGATCTTCATGATGTGCCAGAGGATCGGCCGCGTGCCGATCTCCACCATCGGCTTGGGCCGGTACTCGGTCTCCTCGCGCAGCCGGGTCCCCTGGCCGCCGCAGAGGATCACTACCGGCATGTCGCGCTTCTGGGGCCTCGTCATCTCTTCTCCTTCGGGGGAGGGATTGTACTGCTTACAGATACCCCAGCGCTTCGAGCTTCTTGAGCTCCTCGTCGTTCATCCCGCTCTCCCTCCTCCCCTGAGGGAGCCCCTTCGCCGGTCCGAGGGTCTCGTAGGTCGGGATGGTGCGCACCGGATGCTGCCGCACGAACTCCGGGTTGAGCGCGTCCAGCAGGACCTTTCCCGCCGCATCCTCCGGCACGGGCAGGCCGAGCAGGTAGAGCATCGTCGGGTAGAGGTCGAGGATGTGCGCCGATTTGATCACGTAACCGGGCTTCACCGGGCCTCCTCGCATCAGGAGGATGCCGGGCGGGCCGTGGCGGTGTTGCGTGTAGAAGTCCTGATGGAGGATCGTCGGGGCATGGCCGTGGTCCGAGGCCACGATCAGCACGGTGTTCGGCTCCAACTCTCCCTGGAGCTTGCCGAGGAAGGCATCGAATCCCCGGTGCAGGGCGGGGATGCGGTCCCCCTTCTCCCGGGCCTCCTCTTCGTCGACCCCCAGGAAGTACTGCGGCTGGTACCACTTCCAGAACAGGTGCTGGACCGTGTCGGGCTCGTGAGTGTAGACGTTGAGCAGCTTCGGCTGCGGTCTCTCGCTCAGGAGCCGGAGCGTCACGGCCGACTGCCACTCGAAGTCGGGCAGGGAAAGCAGGGGACGCAGCTCGCGGAAGAGACTCGACGGCTGAGCGAACAGCTCCACCGCCTCCTTGTTCTTGCCGCCGGGCGCCTGGGCGTAGCCGTCGAGGCCGTAGGAGAGGACCCAGCTCTCCGGCTTCGAGGGGACGATCGCCGGGAATGAGTAGAAATAGCCGTCCACGATCCCGATCGTCATGCCCGCGTGGTCGGCGACTTCCCAGATGGGCAGGGCGTGGACCGAGTACCGGTTGATCATCTTCTGCCGCGCCATCCCGGGCTTGGACAGGATCCCCGCCAGCTCCTTGAAGAAGGTCCGGTGGACGGGGAAGAGCCCTTCGGAGCCCATGCCGGGCAGCTCGATGCGGTAGAAGTCGAGCACGCCGTGCCGGTCGGGCAGGGCGCCGGTATACAGGGAGGTCCAGATCACCGCGGAGTTCGAGTCCGGGAAGGTGGCGAGGCTGGCGGTCGAGCCGCCCTTCATCATCCCGGCGAACGCCGGCAGCTCTCCGCGGTCGATCATGGGGCGGAGGACCTGCCAGTCGGCGCCGTCCAGTCCGACTAGGGCGACCTTGAGCCCGGTCTCCTCGACAGGGATCTCCGGCGGCGGATTCGCCGCCGCCTGCATGTTCCAGGGTCTTCCGGCCCAGAGCGGGGCCGCGGCGTGGATCACCAATCCGAGGAGGAAGGCGGCCACAGCGATCCGGGGGAGCCATCCGCGGCGCCAGATCCCCAGGAGGAGCCGGAACAGCAGCCAGGAGGCGACCGCCACGGCCAGGCCGATGAGCGCGACGAGCACGGCTACGAAGGCGACCATGCCTCCCGCTCCGGAGAGCCGGCCGAACGGGTACTGGTCGTAAGTCAGGCCATAGAGCCAGAACAGCTCCCAGAAGCCCAGGTTGAAGACGAGCAGGCCGATCCACACCCCGTGCTCGATCGGGTCTTTCCTCCGCAAGCGGGCCAGCACATACCCCAGGAGGAAGGTCGCGACCGCTCCCAGCCCATAGAGCAGGGCGAAGATCAGCCAGGTCACCAGGGCATCGCGGGTCGAGCCCAGACGGTTGTGCAGGACGTGGATCAGCGACAGGACGAGCCCGTACACGATCGATCCGTAGAGGAAGCCGCCGAGGCAGACGGCTCGCAGGGGGCTGGGTCTCATGCGGCGCGGAAGCTAACAGATGGATCGAGGGCGGACAACCCTACTCCATGAGGCGGTGGTACTCGCGGGTGGTCTGCGGCGAGGGAGCGACCCCGAGCTCTTCGAGCAGCAGGTTGGAGAGCCGGTCGTACTGGCGGCGCACCAGGTCGCGGCGGCCCTGGCTGGCGTAGAGCCGCATCACCGCCAGGTGGACCCGCTCCTGGAGAGGGTCTTCCAGCAGCACCGAGCGGTAGGCATCCATGGCCTGCTCAGGCTTTTCCAGCTTCAGGTAGAGGTCGCCGAGCTGGGATAACAGCTTCTGGTAGTGCCTCTGGTACTCCTCCCGGCGGTCGGTGACCCAGGCCTCGTAATGTCCCTGGAGGAAGGGGCCGCGGTACAGGTGCCAGGCGCTCTCCCAGGCCTCGGCCGCTCCGGCGAGGTCCTCGCGCTCCAGGCGCGTGTTGCCCTCCTCCCTCCAGCGCTCGAACTCCAGGGCGTCGATCTCCCAGATGATGTCGGGATTCAGCCGGTAGACCCCCTTGCGGAAGAGCAGGGGCTGCGCCTCGTCCTTGCGCCCTGCCTCCAGGGCGCGGCGCAGGTGGCTCAGCGTGGGGTGGAAGTTGCGGTCGATGGTGCGCTCCCCCTCGGTGGGCCAGACCGCTTCCATCAGGTGCTCGCGGCCGGCCTCCAGGCCCGGGGAGGAGGCCAGGTAGGCCAGGACCTGGAACGAGCGGCGGAGACGGCAGTCGAGCTCGGTCTCGGTGCCGTTCGGGTCGCGGCGCTTGGCGATGGGGCTGCCCAGCAGACCGAGGAAGTAGACCGGAGCTCCGTCCTGTTGGACATGGACCACCGGAGCAGGCCTGGCTTCCGGCTTCTGACGGCCTTGTCTCCGGTCCCGCTCCCGCTCCAGGAACGCGGCGAGCAGGTTGGGCAGGCGGTCCCTCTCCTCCCCTTCTACCCAGAGCCCGCGGGCGTCGATAGCCTTCCAGCCAGGCTCCTCGCCACCGTCGGGGCGGTGGAAGGAGATACCGTTCAGGAGCGGCCGCTGCTCCTCCGTAAACGTGTCCAGCACCTCGTGCCTCAGGAAGAAGCGGACCGGCGCGATCTCCAGGAGCCCTTCGGGATCGGCGCTCTCCAGCCCCAGTCCGCCGGTGGCCTCGATGGCGAGCCGAAGCGGGCGGTACCACCCGTCGCTGGCCATCCAGAGCGTCCGGGCGGCTTCCGGCGAGGGGGTCTCGCCGGTGAGCAGGTGCCAGAGCGCAGCCACTTCGCCGGGGGTGAGCAGCATCTCCTGAGGCGGCAGGACCGAGAGGTCCAGAGAGGCTTCCTCCCAGCGGTGCCCGGCGGCAAAGACCAGGCGCTGCCCGGGCCGGAGCCAGCGCGCCGCCTCGGCCAGGCGCTCCCGGTCTCCTCCGAGGGCTACGAGCCAGCGCCCCTCCTCCACGGCCCGCCGCAGGGCGGTGCCGTCCTCGATCTCGCCCAGGCTCAGACCCCGCGCCCCGCGCCGTTCGAGGAGGGCCTGGAGAAGCGCCGACTTGCCGCTGCCGGGCCAGCCCCAGACCTGCGCGAGCGGCGTCTCCAGCGACTCGATGCGGCGAAGGAGGCGGTCCTGGTGAGGGAGGATGTACGACGTGTCCATTCGGGATTCACTGCAAGCCCCGCGGACCCGTGCGGGACGTCTAACTATGCTCGAACGCCCTCAGGGCGTCTTCGGGCTCTTCGATGGTCAGCCCGGCCGCCAGGAGCTCGCGGCTCAGCGCCGCGAGGCAGCGGTTGGTGATCTTGCCGATGCTCGACGCCCGGTAGCCCAGCCTCCGCGCCACCTCGGGCGGCTCGAAGCCCAGCCGGAAGCGGAGGCGCAGCAGGGAACGGCAGCGCGAAGGGAGCCGGCCCAGCAGGATCTCGAGGTCGCAGAGGAGATCGCTCCTCTCCTGGCTCGGCGCGACCGGCTCCGAAAGCCACTCCAGGACCGTGGAGTCTACAGCAGAGTAGATCCGGCGCCGGTTGTTGCGCCAGTACATCAGGCAGTGCCGCTTCAACGTGCCCATCAGCCAGCACTCGGGGTCGCGCACGCGGTCCCACTGGTAGAGCAGCGCCAGCAGGGCCTGCTGCAGGACGTCCTCGGCATCCTCGGGGGGAATGCGATACGACCCCAGGAGGCGCTTGAGCCGGGGCTCCAACCGCCTCAGGAAATCGTCGAACGAAGCCGAGGTTTCAGTCGTGTGATCCGGGGTTGCCATATGACGACCCAAAAAAAGCTTGTGGCTAAAGGCAAGTTAACACCTTTCTGAAGGGCTTGTCCAGCCTATAGCTCAACCCGATCACGCTTGAACGTGCCGGAAGAGGAAAAGAGACGACAGGAAGGGATCAGGTCCGCAGCTCGCGGAGGCGGTCGCGCACCTGCTGCATGTCTTCCCAGGTCGGGCGTTTGAGGCCCTGGTTCCGCAGCAGGGCGGCGGGATGGTAGGTGACCATGGTGGGGATGCCCCGCACCCGGTACCACTGGCCGCGCATCTGGCCGATGGGGCTGTCGTTGCCGAGCAGCGCCTGGGCGGCGATGCGCCCGAGAGCCACGATCACCTTGGGCTGGATCAGCTCGATCTGCCGCTCCAGGTGTCCGCGGCAGGCCGCGACCTCGTCGGGCTGGGGATCGCGGTTGCCCGGCGGCCGGCACTTCAGGATGTTGGCGATGTAGATGTCCTCGCGCCGCATCTCGATCGCCCCGATGATCTTGGTCAGCAGCTCGCCCGCGGCGCCCACGAACGGCAGGCCCTGCCGGTCCTCCTCGGCCCCCGGAGCCTCGCCGATGAGCATCAGGTCGGCGGCGGGGTTCCCGGCCCCGAACACGACCTTCTGGCGGCCCTGGGCCAGGCGGCAGCGGGTGCAGGCCTCTGCGGCCTCTCGCAAAGCAGCCAGCTCGCCGGAGTCAGGAGCGACCGACTCTTCGACAACCATGGGTGCTGCCCCGCTCCGTGCGGGGCGCACATAGACATCGGAGTACCCGATGTCCTTCAGATACGAGAGGATCTCAGCGAGGGCGGGCTGCAGGAGTGTGCTCACGCTCGGCCAGTCTACCCGCGAAGAGGTCGAGAAGCGAGGCCGCGATCTCGGTCTTGGGGCGCCGGGAGAGGAACAGCGGCTCGCCGTCGGGCCGGAAGACCGTGACCTCGTTGGCGTCGCTGTCGAAGGCGATGTCGGGACGGGAGACGTCGTTGGCCACCAGGAAGTCGGCCCGCTTGCGCTCCAGCTTGGCGCGGGCGTTCCGCTCCAGCTCGCCCGTCTCGGCCGCGAACCCGACGATCACCGCGCCCGGAGCAACGTCCCGCAGACCGGACAGGATGTCGGGGTTCTCCTCCAGCTCGAGCGGAGGCGGAGGCCCATGCTCCTTCTTGATCTTGGAACCGGCGGGATGGCGGGGGCGGAAGTCCGCCACGGCTGCGGCCATGACCACCAGGTCGGCGGCCGGGGCATGCTCGCGGACCACGCCTTCCATCTCGCGGGCCGTGGTCACGTCCACCCGCCGGACCCTGGGAGGTGTGGCCAGGTGCACCGGTCCCGCCACGAGGACCACGCGGGCGCCGCGCCGCGCGGCCTCGGCGGCCAGCGCGAAGCCCATCCTGCCGCTCGACCGGTTGCCCAGGAAGCGCACCGGGTCGAGCGGCTCGAAGGTCGGCCCGGCGGTTACCACGACCAGGCGGCCGGCGAGAGGACCGGCGCCCGCCGCTCCTTCGATCGCGGCGGCGATCTCCTCGGGGTCGGACATCCGACCGATCCCCACCTCGCCCGAGGCGAGCGGCCCCTCGACCGGGCCGACGATCCAGACGCCCCGGCGGCGCAGCGTGTCCAGGTGCTCCTGGACCGCCGGCTTCTCCCACATGACGGAGTGCATGGCCGGGGCGGCCACGACAGGTCCGGCGAAAGCCAGGGCGGTGGTGGTCAGAAAATCGTCGGCGAGACCGAGGGCCAGGCGGGCGAGGACGTGGGCGGTGGCGGGTGCCACGCAGAGCACCTCGGCCCAGGCTGCGGCGGTGATGTGAGCCTCTTCCCCGGTGCCCGTGGCAGTGAGGTACTCCTCCTGGTATACCGGACGGCCGGAGAGCACCTCCAGGGTCAGCGGAGACACGAAGGCCGTGGCGCTCCGGGTGAGCGCGCACCGCACCTCGTGACCTCGCGCCCGGAGCCCCCGCACCAGCTCAGCGGACTTGTAAGCCGCGATGCCGCCGCTGACTCCGAGCAATATTCGCAAGGGGCGCAGGGGGCGGCTCATGGGGATGGGATCGTTCTCAGTGCACCTCGGCGGGCTCGGGCTGCTCTGCGCCCTCGGCACCCTCGGCGCCCGCCGCCAACGGCTGCTCGGGCTGCGGCGGCGGACCGTAGCCCCACTCCACCAGGCTGCGGTCGACCTCCTCCATCGCAACCCGGGTGGGCTTGCGCTTGCCGGACTCGACCTTGGCGCGGGCGCCCTTCATGAGCTGCTCGGCGCGATGTGCCGCGACCAGGACGCGGCGGAACTTGCTATCGATGGCAGGGCCCTTGTTCTCCATCTTTCGTAAACTCTCCTTGGCGGTGTCCCGGAAGGCGGGCCGCCCGGTTGCAAAGCTAGGCCGGGGTTGAGCCCCGTTGCTGGAAATCGTTGAGGATCTCTCGAACGCGGCCGAGCATCCGCTCCTGCCGGTGACGCTTCTCCAGGATGATGGCGGCAAGCACACTACTCGCCCTCTGGACATCATCATTGATGATAACATACCGATACCGATCGTAACGAGACATCTCCGAGAGGGCCACCGCCAGCCGGCGGGCGATCGCCTGCGGATCGTCCAGGCCACGACGCCTGAGCCGCTTCTCCAGGTCCTGGAAGCTGGGCGGCATGACGAAGATGCTGTGTGCCTCGGGATGGCGCCCCATGACCCGCTCCGCCCCCTGAACGTCGATGTCCAGGAGGACGTCGATCCCCTCCTCCAGCCGCGGGAAGACCTCGTCCTTGGCGGTGCCGTAGAAGTTGCCGTGGACCTGGGCCCACTCCAGGAAACGGTGGGCGTCGATCATCTCGAGGAACGTGGCATGGTCGACGAAGTGGTAGTCCCTGCCTTCGACTTCGCCCTGGCGCGGATCGCGGGTCGTGTAGCTGACCGAGAAAGCCAGCCCGCCGAGCGCCCCCGCGATACCGCCCTGCATCAGGCTGTTGATGAGCGTCGTCTTGCCCGCCCCGGACGGAGCGGACAGGATGAACAGCTCGCCATGTGGAGTCGGATCGCTCAAGCCGGGTGATTCTACTCGACGTTCTGGACCTGCTCGCGCATCTGCTCGCAAAGGACCTTGGCGTCGAGGACCGCGCGCGTCATCTCGGCGTTGCGGCACTTGGCGCCCAGGGTGTTGAGCTCGCGGAAGATCTCCTGGGTCAGGAAGTCGAGGCGCTTGCCGGCCGGACCCGGGTCCCGGAGGATGGATCGGAAGTGGTCCAGGTGAGAGCGCAGGCGGTCGATCTCCTCGCTGACGTCGCCGCGGTCCACGAGGAGGGCGACCTCCTGGGCGATACGCGCCTCGTCGAGCGACTGGCTGCCGAGCAGCTCCTCCAGCCGGCGGCGCAGCGACGCACCCAGCTCCTCGCGGACCGGCCCGCGCAGCTCGTCGAGCCGCGCGACGATGACTTCGAGAGCCCGGATGCGCTCCTCCAGGACCGCGGCCAGGTTGCGCCCCTCCAGCTCGCGGCCGGAGACGAGCTGGGCCACGGCGTCGTGGGCCACCCGCAGGAGCAGCTCGTGGTCGTCGGCGTCCCACTCCTCCGCCGCCACTTCGACCTTGAAGGCCTCGGGGATGCGCAGGAGGTCGCCGGCCGAGAGCCCGCGCTCGACGAGCCCCGCCTCCACGAGCTGGTGGACCGCGGCGTGGGCCTCCCGGATCACTCCCATGTGGACCTGGACGGTGGCCTTGCGCTCGGCCACGGGCCGGACCTCGATCCGCGCCTCCACCCGGCCGCGGGAGATCTCCTTGCCGAGCAGGTCGCGCAAGGCCGACTCGCTCGACCGCACCTCATCCCCCAGGCGCAGGACCAGGTCGAAGAACCGGTGGTTGACCGCCTTCAAGCTGACCGCCACCCCATGCCGCGCGTTCTCTCCCGACGACTCCCCATAACCCGTCATACTGCGCATCGTCTCGCCCTTCCCCGAATCATCGGATTGGCAGCTTCCGCACCCGCACTGTCTCGTCTTCGATCGTGACGGCAACCCCCTCCGGAAGCACCTGCTCCAGGAGTGGAGCCGTTTCGAGAAGCCTTCGAGTCACCGTCGCCGGAGCCGAGTCGGACAATCGGAGCGTGACCAGGCTCGGCCGATCGAAGCCGCCCAGGGCAAGGAGGGCCGAGAAGTCGAGATCCTGGCTCACGATGGCTTGTCCCTCGTTGCGGGCGAGCTCCAGGATCTCCCGATCCGGCGTCCGGGCCGGCATTCGTTGCGAGATCCGAACGATATCCCAGCCCTCCCGCTGCAAGGCTTCTACGGTCAGAGGTGAAACGTTGAGATCGGCCAGCAGAGGGACCAGTTTGGCCATTCGCGCCGTCAGGCGGTCCTCAGGACGTAGAGCCGATCCGAAGCGAGCCAGGCGGCATACTGCAATGCCTGCCGGACATCCTCCTCCACCAGCTCTGGATATGCCTCCACGACCTCCTGGACCGAGTGGCCGCTGGCGAGCATCTTGAGGAGGACGCTGACCGTGATCCTCATCCCCCGGATCGTGGGCTGTCCCAGGCAGACGTTCGGGTCAATGGTGATGCGGTCCAATCTTTCCATGGTACTACCCCCGGTCATGAAGGGATGCTAGCACGGCCGCTCGCCCACCTTTCGGCATCGTCCTCGGCCCCGTCCAGCCGCCGCTTCAGCTCGGCGGCGGCGGTGGCGGGATCGCCCCTGCGCTCGACCGCGAGCGGCTCGCCATACACGAAGTGTACGGTGGACAGCGGCAGGGGGATCAGGAAGCGGTCCCAGGAATTCAGCCGCTTTGCCCGGGTGGCGGCCACCGCCACCGGCTGGATCGGGAAGCCGGTCGCCGCTGCCGCCAGGATAACCCCGGGCTGGACCTCGCTCGCCGGTCCCCGGGGGCCGTCCGGCGTGAAGGCCAGGTCGTAGCCCTCCTGCCCTTTGCGCAGCAGCGTCCTCATCCCCGCCACGCCCCCCCGGCTGCTCGAGCCGCGGCTGGAGTCGATCCCCAGCCTGGCCACGGTGCGGGCGATCAGCTCGCCGTCCCGGCTCTGGCTGACCAGCACCGAGATCCCCCTCCCCCGGTAGGAGTAGGGCATCAGGAGCAGGTGGCGGTGCCAGAAAGCGAGGATGAAGCGCTCGCCGCGCTGCTCCATCTTCCTCATCGGGCCATCGTCGTGGTGCCGCAGCTTCACGCTGGCTCGCAGCGCCCGGATCAGACCGGCCGCGGCGAAGGACAGGGCGGCCTCCTTCATATCCCGCTTCAAACCCGAAACTGCAGGTCGTACAGCCGCCGGTAGGTCCCGCCGAGCGCCATGAGCTCGCCGTGGTTGCCCTCCTCCACGATCCGGCCGCCTTCCATGACCACGATGCGGTCGGCCCGCATCACGGTCGAGAGACGATGGGCGATGACCAGCGTGGTGCGCCCCTGCATCAGGTTCGAGAGCGCCTTCTGGACCAGCGCCTCGGAATGGGTGTCGAGGTGGGACGTGGCCTCGTCCAGGATCAGGATCGGCGCGTTCTTGAGCAGGGCGCGCGCGATCGCCAGCCGCTGCCTCTGGCCGCCGGACAGCCGCACCCCCGACTCGCCGATCACCGTGTCATAGCCGTTCGGAAGCTCCATGATGAACTCGTCCGCGTAGGCCGCTGCCGCCGCCTCGCGCACCCGCTCCAGCGGCAGGTCGGACCGGCCATAGGCGATGTTGTTCCGGATCGAGTCGTTGAAGAGGACCGTCTCCTGCGTGACGATGCCGATCAGAGCCCGCAGGCTCTGGACCTTCAGGTCCCGGATGTCGGTGCCGTCGATCGCGACCCGTCCCGCGTCCGGATCGAAGAAGCGCGGCAGGAGGTTCACCAGGGTCGACTTGCCCGCGCCGGACGAGCCCACCAGGGCCACGATCTCGCCGGCACGGATCGGCAGGGTGAGGTCGTGCAGCACCATGCGGTCCTCGTAGGCGAACGAGACCCGCTCGTAGGCGATCCCCTCCCGCACGGTGTCGACCTCGACGGCGTCCGGCCGCTCCACGATGTCGTTCGGGACCGAGGTGAGGCGCGCCACCCGCTGGCCCGCGGCCGTGGCCTCCTGCAGGATGAGGTTGACCTTGTTCAGCTTGCGGATCGGGTCGTACAGCATCAGCAGCGTGGTCAGAAACTGGATCAGCTCGGGCGCGGACAGCTCCCCGGCGCGGATGGCGCGGCCGGCGTAGATCAACAGCCCGGCCGCCCCGAGCACCGCCAGCGACTCGACCACCGGGCCGGAGGCGTGGGCCAGCATCTGCGCCCAGAGGTTCACCCGCAGGTGGCGCCGCGTCGCCTCTCGGAACTTCGTCAGCTCGAACTCCTCCATGCCGAAGGCCTTCACCACCCGGTTGCCGCGGATCCCCTCCGCCATCAGGCTGGCGAGGTCCGCCATCCGCTCCTGGCTGCGGTGGCTCGTGCGGCGCATGCCCTTGCCGAAGCGGACGATCGGGTAGACCAGGACCGGCGCCACCACCAGGGCGATCAGCGCGAGCCGTAAGTGGGTGGAGAGCAGCAGCGCGAGGAGGAAGACCAGCGTGATCGACTGCTGGAACAGGTCGAGCAGACGGTTCGAGACCGCGCTCTGCATCAGGGCCACGTCGTTGATCACCCGGGCGACCAGTTCCCCCGAAGGGTGCTCGGCGTGGAAACGGCTCGACTGGTCCAGGATGTACTTGTAGAGGTCGTTGCGGATGTCGGTCGTCACCCCCAGGCCGATATGCTGGAAGGCGTAGCCGGAGACAAAGTCGGCCAGCGACCGGAGGAGGAAGACGAGCACGAAGAGCAGCGGCACGAAATAGACGACCTCGGCCGGGCCGACCCCGAGCCGGCGCTTCAGAGACTGGTAGCTGCGGTCGATCTGCCGGGCCACGTCGAACCGCCGTCCCAGGTCGGCGAGGAAGCCGGTCTCCTCGGGCTTCTCCCCTCCGCCCCCGCCCGTGATGCTGCCGAGGGGGCCGGGCACCTCGTCGCCAGCCAGGAGCACCTCACCGAAGATCGGCTTGATCAGGGAGACGGTGCCCGCGGTGGCGGCCGCGAAGACCAGGATGCCGACCGCGGCGAGCATGGCCCAGCCGGTGTAGCGCCGCAGGTAGTAGAGGAAGAACGCCGGGGTGGTCACGCCGGGCTCTCCTCCAGGATCTCCGCAACCTCCCGCGCCGCCCGGCCGCTCGCCCCGCCCTCCCCCAGCTTCGCACGGAGGCCGGCCAGGCCGGACAGCATCTCCGTCCGCACATGGTCGTCCAGCAGCACCCGCTCGGCCTCGGCCGCGATGCGCTCCGGGTTGGCCTCCCCCTGGATCAGCTCCGGCACCACCCGCTTGCCCAGGACCAGGTTGACCAGGGCGATGTTCGGCAGGCGCACGAGCAGCCGGGCTAGCGTATAGGTCCAGAAGCCGAGCCGGTAGAGGACGATCATGGGCGTGCCGAGCAGCCCGACCTCCAGAGTGGCGGTGCCCGAGGCGCAGAGCGCGAGGTGCGAGTCGGCGATGGCCGCGAAGCGTTCCTCCGCCACGATCCGCACCGGCAGGCCGGAGAGCTCGACCTGCTCCTCCAGCATCTCCCGGGGCACGGTGGGCGCCTTGATCAGGTGGACCGTCACGGGCAGCTCGGTGGCGAGTCGACGCACCGCTTCGAGCATCGTGGGCAGCAACGCCTCGACCTCGCTCAGCCGCGAGCCGGGGAGGAGCGCCACCCGGAACGGCCCGTCGGGCGCGCCCCCTTCATCCAATCGGTCCCACGCCCGGGGCAGCTCCGGCACCTCGTCGACCAGCGGATGGCCCACGTGGACCACGTCCACGTCGTGCCGGCGGTAGAAGTCCACCTCGAAGGGGAAGAGGACCAGCATGCGGTCGACCAGCTTCGCGATGGTGCGCACTCGCCCCGGGCGCCAGGCCCAGACCTGCGGGCTGATGTAGTAGATGACGCGCAGACCGCGCCGCTCCAGCTCCTTCGCCAGCCGGAGGTTGAAGTCCGGAAAGTCGATCAGCACGGCCGCGTCCGGCCGGCGGCGGTCCACCTCGCGCAGCAACGAGGCGAAGACCTCTCTGATGCGCGGCAGGACGCGGAGCACCTCGGTGATGCCCACCACGGACACCTCCGAGCTGTGGGCCACGGGCTGGAGCCCGGCTGCCCGCAGCTCGTCGCCGCCGAGGCCGAAGGTCACCAGGCCCGGCACGAGCCGGCGCAGCTCGGAGACCAGCCGGGCGCCGTGGAGGTCTCCCGAGGCTTCGCCGGCGACCACCAGGAGCTCCCTGGGACGAGTATCTCGCCCCATCATGGAATGGGCGCGGGCGGCCCCTGGGGGAACGGGTACATCAGCCAGGCCACGAGCAGCCCGCCGCCCACCATCCCCAGGAAGAGCTGCAGGAACAGGCGGACCTGCTCCTTGCGCTCGCGCCGCCAGAGCAGGGTGAAGAACAGGCTCACCACGAGGGAGTAGAGGACCATCAGGAAGAAATGGCTCATGTCTTCCTCACTCCTTCTTGCCGCGCGAGATGTCCCACGCGTCGAGGATGAGCAGCCAGTTCATCAGCCCGGCCGTGAGCAGGAACGCGGTGCCGTACTCGTAGCCGGCACCCACGATGTCGCCCGAGTAGTCGACCCCGTAGCGGAGGATGAAGTAGGGGATGCCGGCGCCCATGGCGCCCGCGGTGCCCAGGTAGGCGAGAGGCTGGCGGGGCAGGGGCTGATAGAGGTTCCCTTGCAGCGCGCAGCCGACCCACAGGGAGACGAGCACCAGCAGGAAGAACACGATCCCGCGGGCGGTCCGCCGGACATAGATGTGACCGAGCCCCGGCACGAGCCAGGCCAGGATCATGGCCAGGTAGGGGTTGCCGACGGGCTCGGTGATCTGCGAAACGGGCTGCAAAACGGGCTGCGATACCGGCTGCGGTTCAGGCGGCGTGGGCGCCGCGGGAGCCTGCGGCTGCGCGGCGTCATCAGGTTGGGCCAAGTCCATCCTCCTCCGGAGCCTCCTCAAGGGCAAAGAGCGCCCGCAGGCGCTCGCGAGACTGGCGCAGGTCCTCCGGCACGAGCCGGACCTCCGCCAGGACGGTCATGAAGCATGAAGGTGTACGAGTACCGCCAGGGGGTGAAGAGGCGTTCCATCCACTCAACACTCGTCGTTGAGCAGCTCCCTCAGCTCCTTGCCGGGCTTGAAGTAGGGGATCCGCTTGGGCGGGACGCTGACCTTGTCGCCGGTCTTCGGGTTGCGTCCGGTGCGGGCGCCGCGATGCCGGATGCGGAAGCTGCCGAACCCGCGCAGCTCGATCTTCTCGCCGCCTTTCAGGGAGTCCACGATGCTGTCGAAGACCGTGTTGACGATGATCTCGGCGTGCTTCTTGGTGAGCTGGGTCGTGCGGGCGACCTCCTCGACCAGCTCGGCCTTGGTCATCCCGGTCATCCCGGCCAACTCGTCACTCTTGTAGGGTACCGACATCTCCCACCCCTTTCTGAGCCTGCGGCGGGTCCCCGAGGCCGGAGGCCCGCCGCCGTTCTGGTGTCAATACAGCCTACTCGGCTTCCCCCTCGCTCGCGCTCTCCTCGTGCTCCCGGCTGCCCTCGCGGGTGGCCTGGAGCTCGGCGATCTCCTCCTCGGTGGGCTGGGAAACGCCGCGCAGCGACAGGCCGACCTTCTTGTCGTCCTCCTCGATGCGCAGGACGCGGGTCCGCACCCAGTCGCCGACGTTGTACTGCTCCTCGAGCTTGCCGCCGCCGGGCACCTCGATCTCGCTGACGTGGGCGAGACCCTCGAGGCCGTTGTAGATGTCGATGAAGAGGCCGAAGTCGGTGACGTTGACCACCCGGCCGTCCAGGGTGTCGCCGACGCGGTGGCGGGTGGCGAAGTCATCCCACTCGTTAGGCATGAACTCCTTGATCGACAGCGAGACGCGCTGGTTCTCGATGTCGATGTTGGTGATCCGCGCCCGCACCGTGTCGCCCTTCTTGAGGACCTCGCTCGGATGCTTGACCCGCTTGGTCCAGCTCATGTCCGAGACGTGGATCAGGCCGTCGATGCCGTCCGTGATCTCCACGAAAGCGCCGAACTCGGTCAGGTTGCGGACCTTGCCCTCGATGACCGTGCCCTCGGGGTGGGTGTCCTTCAGCTCCTCCCACGGGTTGCGCTCGGTCTGGCGCAGCGACAGGCTGATCCGCCGCTGGTCCATGTCGAGCTCCGAGACGATCGCCTCGACCTCGTGCCCCACCTCCAGGATCTTGGCGGGGTTGACCACCTTCTTGGTCCACGACATCTCGCTGACGTGGATCAGGCCCTCGACCCCCTCCTCGATCTCGACGAAGGCGCCGTAGTCGACCAGCGACACGACCTTGCCGCGCACGCGCGAGCCGATCGGGTACTTCTTGTCGACCAGGGTCCAGGGATCCTCCGACTTCTGCTTGTAGCCCAGGGAGACGCGCTCCGTGTCGGGGTCGAACTTGAGGACGGCCACCTCGACCTCGTCGCCCACCGAGAAGTGCTCGGAGGGATGATTGACCCGGCCCCACGAGATGTCGGTGATGTGGAGCAGGCCGTCAATGCCGCCGAGGTCGATGAACACGCCGTAGTCGGTGATGTTCTTGACCACGCCCTTGAGCCGGGCCCCCTCCTCAAGCCGGGTGAGGGTCTCGGCCTTCTTCTTCGCCAGCTCGGTCTCCAGCACCGCCTTGCGCGACAGCACGATGTTGTTGCGCCGGCGGTCGAGGCTGATGACCTTGAACTCCAGTTCCTGGCCGCGCAGCGACTCCAGGTTCTTGACCGGCTTGATGTCCACCAGCGAGCCGGGCAGGAAGGCGCGCAGGCCCACGTCCACGGTAAGGCCGCCCTTGATCCGGTCGGTGACCCGGCCCCGGATGATGCGCCCCTCCTTGTAGGCCTTCTCGACCTCGGTCCAGCGGCGCATGCGCTGCGCCTTGGTGCGGGACAGGAGGACGTGGCCTTCGAGATCCTCGGTCTTCTCGAGGAGGACGTCGATCTCCTCCCCCTCCTTGATGTTCAGGTTGCCGTCGCGGTCGAGGAACTCCTCGATCGGGACGAGCCCCTCCGACTTGTACCCCACGTCGATGATCACCGAATTCGCGGTGATCCCGATGACTCGACCCGGGACGATCTCACCCTCGGTGAGATTCCGCATACTGTCGTCGTACATGTCGAGGAGCTTCTGGTACTCCTCCCTGGAAAGCTCCTCGTCGGACTCGGCCGTCATCGTCGGCTGGTCCATTTGTTCAGTGACCGGCATAAAAGGCGTTCCTCCTTGGCGTGGATTCAGGCTCGCGGGCCTGTGCCCCCGCGGACGGGGGGCTGCGAGTTCCGCTTAACTCTTTGGAAACTCGGGCCTTTGAGTATAGGGGGACGGAGGGGGGCTGTCAATTCGCCGCAGAGCCGCCCGAGAGACCGCTCGCCTGCGTCCTCTTGGGCTAAGATGTAGTCACGTGAAGGAGGGGCAGATGTCAACGACTGTCGGAATCCGCGAGCTCAAGGCGAAGCTGAGCAGCTATGTTGAGCAGGTCAAGGCTGGCGGCACGGTAATCATCACGGAGCGGGGCAAGCCCGTCGGACGGATCGTGCCGGTTCGAGCGGCGCTTCAAGACAGGCTGCAGCAGCTTGCCGAGGCGCGCGTCCTTGCCTGGAGCGGCCGTAAGCTCGAGCCGAAGACACCCTCGATCCGGCCGCGTGGGGGGCGGACCATTGCCGAGTTGCTCGTCGAGGACCGTGATTGATCTGCTACCTGGATTCCAGCGCCCTCGTCAAGCGGTATGTCCTCGAACCTGGCACGGCGGAGGTCGAGCGGCTCATATCCGAAGCTGACGCGGTGGGGACCGCATGGATCAGCCTCGTCGAGGTCGTCGCCGCCCTGACCAAGGCGGTCCGGCTCGGCGCATTGGCATCCGAAGAGGGAGACTCCGCCATCCGGTCGTTCGAGGGAGACTGGCCGGACCTCGTCCGGCTTCAGGTCACCGAGCTCCTGGTCGGCGTTGCCGCCGGGCTTGCCCGGAAACGCGGACTTCGAGGTTACGACGCAGTCCAGCTTGCGGCAGCGACCCTCTGGCAGGACAACCTGGAGACTTCGGTCACCGTCGTTACCTTTGACCGTCAGCTCTGGGCAGCAGCCCGGCAAGAGGGGATGATCGTCCGTCCCGAAGGACTCGTGTCAAACTCGGACACGAACGCAGAAAGATCGGACTCAACCTCGTAGACAGCGGACCCGAATTCGAGGTAAAGGTCTTTTCAACGCAGTCGGCGCGCCACGATGTCCCCGTCGTGGAAGCCCTGTGTGAAGGCCGCCCATGCCACGGCGCCGCCGCCCGGGCCGAACGCGATCGCGGGATGCCCCGGATTGGCGTCGCGGCGCAGGTTGACCCGCCGCGCGCCGCTCGTGACCGCCCCGGCGGCGCTCACCCGGCGCAGGAGGAGCTCGGTGCGGGTCGTCCAGACCACCGCGAAGCCCTCTGCCGTGGCCGCCGCCTCGGGCTCCCCGAAACCGGCCTCGGTCGTGGCGAGGGAGAAGGAAGGTCCGAGGAACCCGCCCGAGGCGTCGAGCACCCGGCCCAGGATCTGCTCGGAGGCGCCCGAGTCGAGCCATGCGACGAGCACCGCGCCGTCCTCGCGTACCGCGAGGGAGGGGTAGCGCTGCGGCCAGCCGGTCGTCTCCTCCTCGTTGACCTGCAGCTCGTCCGCGAGCGGCAGGCCGTTGAGGTCGAAGCGCCGGAACAGGATCTCGCCGAAATATCCTTCGCCCATCTGGGCCGTCCAGGTGCAGACGAGCTCCCGGCCCTGGCTCACGGCGCACTTCGGGTGCCTCTCGTCCGCCAGCGACGGGTCCGAGTTCAGGGTGACCCGGCCTCCGACGAGGACACCATCGCGGGTGAAGCGGCGGCCGTGGAGGTCGCGCGACGGAAAGTCTCCGTCCTCCCAGTAGGTGAAGCCGTCCTCAAGGGCCCAGGCCACGAAGAAGCCGCCGTCGGGGAGGATGGCCACGGCCGCCGGCTCGTCCGCGCTCCTTTGGGCAGCGAAACCGACGAGGCGCGGCTGGCCGACCGCCCTGCCGTCGACGGTGAAGCGGGAGGCGTAGACCTCGACGGGCTTGCCGCCGCCCCGAACCCGGTTCCAGACGACGACGAAGGATCCGTCCGGGCGCACGGCCACGGCCGGAGTGGACTGCTGCCGGTCGCCCAGGCGGCTCACCCGGAATTCCCCCCCGCGCGGCTTGCCGTTGGCGCCGTAGCGACGCACCCAGACCCGCCCTGCCGTCTCGTCCGCCCACACCACCACGAAGCTGCCATCGGTCGCGACTCCGACATCCGGGGTCATCTGCCGGCCGGCCAGGGTCTGGTTGACGGACAGCTCGCGGCCGATGGGGCTCTGGGCGGCGAGCGGGGCGGTCAATGTCACAAGGAGCGCCAGGGCAAGCGAACGGGCAAGGGGTAGTCTCACAAGTGCTCCTCTGGACGTATACGGGCTGCGCTCGGAAAGCGTCGGCACCCGGACCTGCCTATTGTACCGTCTCCGCCAGAACCGCCCGGATCTCCTCGCGCACTCCCTGGTCCTCCTCCCTCTCCCAGGCCTCCTGCAGAGCCTGCCGCGCCTCGGGCGTGTCGATCCTCCCCAGGGCCCAGGCGGCGTGGGTACGGACGACCGGCTCCCCCTCCGCCAGGGCCGCAGCAAGAGGAGCGGTGTAGCGTGGGTGGCGGCGGTTGCCCATGGCCACGGCCGCGTTCCGCTGGAGCCCTTCCAGCTTCGCCCGTTTCATGGGGCTCCCCCGGAAGCGCTCCACGTACTCGTCCCGCGGAAGCCGGAGCAGCCCGGCCAGGTCGAGCTCCCGCCGTCCCTCGGGCAGCCGCAGCTCGGGGTGGTCCGAGCCCTCCGGGACCGTGTTCCAGGGACAGACCTCCTGGCAGATGTCGCAGCCGAAGACCCAGTCCCCCACCATCTCCCGGGCCTCCGGCGGGAAGCTCCCCCGGTGCTCGATGGTCCAGTAGCTGATGCAGCGGTTGCTGTCGAGGCGGTAGGGCTCGGCGAGGGCGCCAGTCGGGCAGGCCTCCAAGCAGCGGGTGCAGCTCCCGCAGAGATCGGCGAGAGGGATGTCCGGAGCCAGGTCAAGAGAGAGGAACAGCTCGCCCAGCAGGAACCAGGAGCCCGCCTCGGGATGGAGCAGGTTCGTGTTCTTGCCCACGGCTCCGAGCCCGGCCCGGGCCGCGAGCTCCCGCTCCAGGACCGGCCCGGTATCTATATAGCGCCGCGAGACGGTGCCCGGGAACGCCGCAGCGATCCGGTCCTCCAGCGCCTTCAGGCGCTCCCCCATGACGTCGTGATAGTCCCGCCCCCGGGCATAACGGGCGACCCGGGGCCAGAGGTCGTCCTCCGGCTCGGGCTCGCCTTCGAGAGGGTGGTACTGAAGGGCGACGCAGAGAGCGCTCCGCGCTCCGGGCACGGCCCGGGCCGGCTCCAGCCGGGCCTCCACCCGCTTCTCGAACCACCCCATCCCCGCCTGGTCCCCTCGGGCCAGCCAGCGCACGAACGCCTCCCCATGGGCGGAAGGTTCCAGCCCCGCCACCCCGGCGCGGTCGAACCCGGCTTCCAGGGCCCAGGACTTGAGGAGGTCGGCGGTGGCAAGTGGGTCCATGGCAGGCATCATAACGGGCGGCCTCACCCGCCCCTTCCCATAAGATACCCGCCCATGCCCCCCACCGCCCCCACCCGGACTGACCTCCTCACTCGCGTGGCCGAGGTCGGCCGCGACGACATCCGCGCGGTGCTGGAGGACTGCCTGAACGGCGAGGCGTCTCCCCCGGTCAGCCTCGCCCGGCTGCTCCTCGGGATGGACCGGATCGAGGAGGTCGAGGACCTCTTCGAGTCGCTCCTGGAGGGGGGCGAGCCCGGGGACGATCCCCTGTCCGGGATGGTCCGGCTGCTGCGCGAGAACCGGGCCGGGTGCGAGGATGCGACCGTCATCCTCCACGATCATCCGGACATCGACGGCCCGCGGCTGCACATGGACAGGGCCATCTCGCAGTACCGGCGGTTCTTCGACCGCGCCGTGGCCCTCAGCGAGGAGGCCAGCGTCGCCGCCTACAGCCTGGGCGATCCCGCCCTCCTCGACGCCTATACCCGCGAGATCCTGGAGCTGCTCGACGCCTGGCGAGTCCTCGGACTGGAGCGCAGCGCCCTGGAGATCGGCTGCGGGATCGGCCGCATCCAGGTCGCCCTCGCTCCCCGGGTCTGCGAGACCCACGGGATCGACATCTCCCCGAAGATGATCGAGGCCGCCCGCCGCCGGTGCGCCGGACTGCCCAACGTCCATCTCTCCCTCTGCCCGGGGACCGACCTCTTCGACTTCCCCGACGCCAGCTTCGACCTCGTTCTCGCCGTGGACTCCTTCCCCTACATCTACCAGGGGGGAGGGGACCTGGTCTCCTTCCATTTCCTGGAGATCGCGCGCGTCCTGCGCCCAGGCGGGGACTTCGTGCTCCTCAACTACTCCTACCGCGCCAGCCGCCAGGCAGATCGCCGCGAGGTCGAGCACCTCTGCCGGGTCTTCGGCTTCGACCTCCCCGTGAACGGCGGCCAGCCGCTCCGTCTCTGGGACTGCGAGGCCTACCACCTGCGACGGCGCTGAGATAGACTCCCCGCCCGCGCCGGGGCGCTGGCAGGAGCGACCTTTCACCTAAGGAGGGAACATGGCCGATATGCCTGAATGGATTCAGGAGGGCGAGACCGCGCCCGACTTCACTCTCAAGGCCGACGACGGCAAGGACGTCCGGCTCTCCGATTTCCGCGGCAAGCCGGTCGTCCTCTACTTCTACCCCAAGGACGACACTCCGGGCTGCACCAAGGAGGCCTGCGCCTTCCGCGACCGCCGGGCCGACATCCAGGACCGGGGGGCCGTGGTCCTCGGCGTGTCGCCGGACGACGTGGCCAGCCACGTCAAGTTCCGCGACAAGTTCAGCCTCAACTTCCCCCTCCTCGCCGACACCGGCCACCAAGTGGCCGAGCAGTACGGCGCCTGGCGCGAGAAGACCTTCATGGGCCGCAAGCACATGGGCGTCGAGCGCTCCACCTTCCTGATCGACCGCGAGGGCAAGGTGGCGAAGGCCTGGCACAAGGTGAGCGTTGACGGCCACGACGAGCAGGTGCTGGAGGCGCTGGGGCAGGTCTGACCCACCGCCGCATCCTCCCCCGCCTGGCCCTGCTCGGCGCCACCGCCATCTGGGGGACCAGCTTCGTGGTCGTCCAGAAGGCCCTGGACGAGATCCCAGTCTTCCACCTGATCGCGTACCGGTTTGTCCTCGCCACGCTGCTCCTGCTGCCGCTGGCGCGAGGAGGGTGGACTCCCCAGGTCCGCCGGGACGGGGCCGTCATCGGCGTCGTCGTCTTCCTCGGGTTCGTCCTCCAGACCGGGGGCCTGCTCTGGACGACGCCGTCGCGCTCGGCCTTCCTCACCGGGCTGTCGGTGGTGCTCGTGCCGGTCCTGGGGCTGTTCATGGGCCGGCCGCTGCGCTGGGGTCCGGCCGCGGGCTCGCTCCTCGCCCTGGCGGGGCTCTGGGTCCTGTTCCAGCCGGGCTCCTCCGGCGGCGGGTTCAACCGCGGGGATGCCCTCACCGTGGCCTGCGCGGTGGTCTTCGCCGTCTTCGTCCTGCTCCTGGAGAGGGCCACGCGGCGCAACCCCATCGGCCCGCTCGCCGTCACCCAGTTCGGGGTCGTGGCGGTCCTGGCCCTGCCGTCGCTCGTTCTCGATCCGCCCTCGGCGCGGGAGCTGACCGGCTACCCCCTCTTCGCCGTCCTGGTGACGGGGGTCCTGGCCACGGCCGCGGCCTTCGTGGCCCAGCTCTACGCCCAGCGCCACCTCTCCGCCATAGAGACCGGGGTCATCCTGACCCTGGAGCCGGTGATCGCCGCGGCCTTTTCAGTCCTCCTCGGGGTCGAGCCGTGGACAGCGGCCCTGGCGGTCGGCGGCCTCCTCGTGGTTGCGGCGATGCTCGTCACGGAGCTGGGCCAAAGGCTGGAGGAATAGCAGAGTTGTCAATCACCACTCTTCCGCAATTGAATGACGCTCCTTGCAGGGCTCGCTTGAAACTCCTGTCGCCGACCTTCTGCAAGCAATATTGCGATGACAATCACCAAGAATGACACTATGCTGACCCCGACACCCAGGATATGGATCCTCAACTTCGCGTGGTACAGGTTGTCTTGAGTCGCTGTCATGGCAACATACCACCTCCACGGCGGTAGATCTAAAAGCTCATATGCGAGTAATTTCTCATTACCGTCCAGCCGCCAGGTATAGCTACTGATGAAACCCTGCCCCATTGCATTCGAGCGCATCTCGGAGAAAAACTCCTCTGCGCGCACATTCTCAATTCCTCTACTCCTCAGCTCCTCCAGATTAGGATGGACAAGAATCTGGCCGTCCATGTCGACACAGGCAACGTAGAGGTCCTCCGAGTACGATGGATTCAACTTGCTATCATAGAGTCGCTCATGCAAATCATCGACCGCCTTTCGTACTTGGACCTCATCATCCAGCCACCTGAAATCTTGAAGCAACCGATGAGTACTCCTGATCACAGAGACGGCATCTCTTAACTTGACCTCCAAGTGCATCTTTGCGGTCTCTTCAACCGCTCTAAGCGAGTTCCAGTAATGGGCAAAGTTGAAAGCCTGTACAAACAGAAGGACCCCGATAAAGGATCGCCTCGTCGTATTCCTCCAGAATTCTTCAAGCAATCTCATTCTCTGTCACCACGACTCTTCGGCGTGTTGAGAATCAAATCCGGGTCTAGCCGCATCTCTGAATAGCGCAGGTCCACCTCGCGCAACCGCCTGAAAGGTATCTGCCGGTCAATGCCTATTGCTCGCGCACGAGCGATGTTTATGAAGGTCTTCTTAGGGACCCTGTCGTAGATTGGTATATCCCCTGGCAGCTTCTCTCCCTTCAGGATCACAGACGCGATGAGGCCAGCATAGTATCCTTGTAATTCCATATCAGCAAAGGCGCCGCAGAGCATCCCATCCTCTCCCATGATCTGAGTAAATCCAATGTCGGGCTTGCGGTTATTCTTCAGAAACCAGCGCACAACCGTGCGGTGGTCAGCGTTCAGCGCCCAAGGCAGGTATAGGATGACTGCATCTACAGACGGGTCTTCGTTCGCCTTGATCACATGGCTCTGCAAGTCTGTAAATTCCCTTACCACGACAAAGTGCTTCGAACTGATTCGAATTCCTGCAGCCAAAGCCCCTTGCAGCAACTGCTCCCGGGTAACCTGAGACGACAGTTCCGGATCAGTGTAGATGCGAAGGTCGCGCGCCTCGCCAACGATTTCCTTGAATAGACGAAATCCCGCTTCAAACGGTATTCGCTCGAGGACCCCTGTCATGTTGTTTCCTGAAATCTCTCGCTTAGTGATGTCAACGGATCTATCGAAAATTCCATAATCGTTCGGGTCACCGTTTATACCCGCAAATACCACGGGTATTTGTCTGTTCTTTAAAAAGGGTCCTACATATTTCAGCGCGGCATCATCGAAAATCATAACAAGCTTCGGTCGTAGATTCAGCACGTCATCGGCAACGTTCTTGCTACTTTGTACTCTCTCGCGCTCGGTCAGATCATTCCAAACCTGTGACTTGGCATCCATGTAGGCCTGCCTGATCCGTACTGGAATCGATTCTGCTGCGAACGCACGCCGCAAGCCCCGAATCTCGAGATCAGTGACCCAGAATTCTTCTTTATAGCTGTGAATGACTACTATCTCGTTCGGAGGGTCTTCGAGCTGTACGAAGGTAACCGCCCCCGCTGCCAGTGCTAGAACACAAGCGAAAAACAATAGAACTGTAATCTTCGTCATCCAAGGCTGCCAATATAAGCGCTTCTTCGCCACTGAATTCCTTTCAGGCGCGGACAACTGCGATCTGCACCGATTCAATCCCAAGCTTTACAGATTTCGCTCCTTCGGGGGCTTCATTGGTGCGTAACAGATCCAGAGCGAGCGTTTCCCCTGCGATGTAGTCGCCATTCTCCATGATAAGCGCTGCGAGGGATTCGTCTGCCGTGTATTGTATCCTAATGCGGTCGGAAACCTCGAGCCCCGCATCCTTGCGAAGCACCTGGATCTGCCTCACCAGGTCGCGCACCCGGCCCTCGCGGACAAGTTCGTCGGTGAGGCGTTTGTCGAGCATCACGACGAGGTTCCGCCCCTCGGCCATCGACCACTCTTCCGGAGCCTCTCCGGATTCGGCGAAGCGGACAGACTTCACGTTAAGCTCGTCCTGGATCATAGCCACATAGGGTAGAAGTCTTTCAGGAAGCCCCTGGTTCGAGCTCACCACCTTCAGCTCGGCGAGAGGCTGGCGAACCTTGAGACCCGTTTTCGATCGTGCCGCCTGTCCCACCTCCACCACCTCCAGGACGGCGTCCATGGCACTCAGCAATCCTTCGTCGATGACAAACCGGCCCGGCTGCGGAAAATCGCAGTGATGGACGCTCACCGGAGCATCGCTGTCGTGAGTCCGCACGAGCTCCTGATACATGGCTTCGGTGGCGAAGGGGATCACGGGTGCGAGCAGCTTGATGGAGGTCGTCAGGCACTCCCAGAGGGTCTGGAAAGCCGCGGCCTTGTCGGCATCGTCGGTGCTCTTCCAGAAGCGGCGCCGGCTCCTCCGCAGATACCAGCGGGAGAGCGCATCAATGAACTGGTTCACCTCCCTCATGAACAGGTGGACGCTGTACCGGCCGTAATTCTGATGAGCGCTCTGGATCAGCTGTTCCAGCCGGAAGAGAATCCAGCGATCCAGGTCCGAGCGCCGGTCGAGGGGGACATCCGAGGGCTCGAAACGATCGATCCGCGAGTAGGTCAGGAAGAATTCGTAGACGTTCCAGAGCACGAGGAACTGCCGGCGGGCATCGTGGATCTTGTTGTAGCCGAACCAGAGATCCTGCTCCGGGTTGTGGGAGGCATAGAGCCAGCGCATGGCGTCGGCTCCCTCTTTTTCGGCCGCCTCGTTGAACTCAATGGAGTTGCCCTTGCTCTTGTGCATCTCCTGGCCCCGCTCATCCTTCATGAGGCGATAGCCGAACATGAGCTTGAAAGGCGGCCTGTTCTCCATGACCGTGCTCATGGCCAGGATGGCATAGAACCAGTTGCGGAACTGGCCCGGGAAGCTCTCGGAAATCCAATCGGCGGGAAACCATTTCTCCCAATAAGACCGGTCCGTGTTGTATCTCATCGTCGAGTAGGGGACGATCCCGGCGTCGAGCCAGGGGTTGCCCACGTCCGGGATGCGGCCGATTGCCTTGCCGCACTTCGGGCAGGCGACCTTGACGGCGTCGATCCAGGGGCGATGCGGTGTGTGCCCCTCGAATTCCTCCCAGCCCTCGACCGCCCGCTCCCGCAGCTCTTCGCGGCTGCCAATCACATCAAAGAAATCGCATTCCGCGCAGCGATAGATCGGAAGGGCAAGCCCCCAATAGCGCTTCTTGGAGATCATCCAGTCGCGCATGTTGTTCAGCCACTCGATCTCGAGCTTCTGGCCAACCCCGGGAATCCATCCGGTCTGCTCGGTGACGGCGATGATCTCCTTGCGTAGCTCGTCCATGTCAATGAACCACTCGTCCACGAGCCGGAAAAGGAGCTGTGTCTTGCAGCGCCAGCAGATCGGATAGGCGTGTTTGTAGTCCTCCGTCTTGTAGAGCAGACCTTTCGCTTCGAGCGCGCGGTGGATGGGGGTGGAGACCGCGGCGGCATCCTGACCGGTGAACGGGCCGAACCCTTCAACGAAAGCGCCAAACTCGTCGATCGGGCCGATCGCTGGCAGTCCGTGCTCGATCCCGAGCTCATAATCTTCCTTGCCGCATCCGGGAGCGATGTGGACGATGCCGGTGCCCTCGGAGGTGCTGACCTCCTTCCAGGGGATGACGCGATGCGCCTCGGGTCGCTGCGCCGGCAGCTCATCGAAAGGTCCGTCGTAGGTCCAGCCCACCAGCGCCTCTCCCGGAAGCTCGGCGAGGACCTCGACCGGACCTTGCTTGCGCGTCACAGCCTCCAGCCGGTCCTTGAGGAGGTAGTAGACCTCATCGCCCTGCCGGGCCTTCACATAGGTTAGCTCGGGATGGACAGCACAGGCGACGTTGGCGGTTAGGGTCCAAGGCGTGGTCGTCCATGCCAGGAGGAACTCTCCGGGCCGGCCGTGCAGGGGGAACTTGACCGTCGGAGAGCGGTGGACTACTTCAGGCCGCTCTTCGTTGGAAATTTCGTGCTGGGAGATCCCGGTGCCGCACCGGGGGCACCAAGGCATGGAGTCCATGCCGTGGTAGACGAACCCACGCTGATGGCAGCGCTTGAGGAACTGCCAGATGGTATAGTTGTTCTCATCGGACATCGTGTAATAAGAATGGTCCCAGTCCATCCAGTAGCCGAGCCGGATAGACTGGTTCGTCTGGATGGCCGCGTACTTCCGGACGCGCTCCTTGCACTTCTCGACAAACGGCGCGATCCCGTAAGCCTCGATGTCCCGCTTCGACTTGAATCCCAGTTCCTTCTCGACCTCGACCTCCACCCACAGTCCCTGGCAATCGAATCCGTTCTGATAACGGAGCTCGTGGCCGGTCATGGCGTGGAAGCGCTGATAAAGGTCTTTGTAGGTGCGCCCCCAGGCATGGTGGACGCCCATGGGGTTGTTGGCGGTGATGGGGCCGTCCAAGAAGGACCACTTGGGCAGACCGCGGTTCTGCTCAACCAGCTTATGGAAGCACCGTTCGCGCTCCCAGAAGGCGAGGATGTCGCGTTCGAGTTGGGGAAAATCTGCTCCAGCCATTACCGCGGCTCCTAACTTACTGCTGTCTCGGCTTGCGCATAATTTTGTACACGGCATCAACTTGCTGAATGGGGCGCATTCTTTTGCTCGACAATTCCTTTGAGTTGCTCGAGATACGAGGAAAGGGGCTGCGCGTGATCGAATTTGTGCTGGAACACTGCGCGCTTCTCAAACACGATGTCCTTGTCGGGGGTGAACGTGATTCCCAAGATTCGCGGCTGCTCTGCGGGGGCATCCGAGTACTCGATCAGCGTGCAGACCAGCCGTCCGTCCACCTGCCAGACTGCGAAGTTGTTCGCGAACCGCTGGCCGTACTCACCTTCGCTGCAAAGATAGGTCAAGAGATCGAGCTTCTCGGTGCCGCTTGTCAGCTCGCGATGATGGCGCAGCATTGCGTAAAGGCCGGCAAGCCACTCCTTCGGCTGCGCCTTGAGCATCTCGAGATCCGGAACCAGGTAGACGCGGCGAACTTGAACGTCTCGATTCTTCGCGGCGGTGATATTGGCCATCAGATAACGTTCGCTCTGGCCGAAGTTTTCCTTTGACCAGATCGTCGAGTTCGTCACTACATCAAAGCTCGTCCCCTGGTCGATGAGCCGCTGCATGATACGCACGAACAGGTCGATGTATTCCTCGGCCGGGGGGCGATGATGCAGGGTATATCGCGGCCTGTCGCCGGACATCGAGCTGAACTCCGCTCCGAGCCTTTCCAGGCGATCTTCCGCCAAGCTACCGAACAAAGCGGAATACTCCGAGCGCTTGACTTCAAAGTATTGGGCAAGAACCTGGTTGCGCAGGCTGTCCTCCTGGATGGATTCTCCCAACTCGGAGATCCGCTGCTCCACTCGCCGGAGATGTCCCGAGGCGCCGTCCTCCTCAAGCTTACTCCGCAGATCTCCAATGGACTCTTCAACTTTGTGAAAATAGATGGCCACGACGGCAAGGATGCTGTTGAATATGAGCGCTACCAAGAAGCCGTAGGCGTCGGGACTGCCCAGGATCTTACCGATGTCCAGGTCTCCCTTCATGACCGTAGGCAAGTAGACGAGGAGCAGGTTGAGCGAAATGTAGAGAACCGGAGCGATCGTCCTGATTCCGGAATGCAGCCAGTCGGCTCTCTTCACGGCCATAGGAGGTGCGATGCTGCTCATCCAGTTCTCCCTAGTCAAGCAGGCTGTCCAGACAGGATCTTGCGAACCCTCGCCCGTCAGGGTCGTTTCCAGGGACCCGCCGGAAGCGCTCTGCGAGTTCTTCGCGCCGCTTCCGGGCCAAGTCCTCGGTGGCCGTCCTCATCCCTTGGGGCCGGTCGCCCGTGATGTCCAAGACAAGCGGAACGTTCTCCCCGACGATCTTGCTGATGTACTTCGGGGCGCTCTCGTTCAGGCGGTGGTACCAATCCTCGCCGTGCACGCCCTGAAGCTCACGCCGGTAGACCCAGTCCGCCCAGCAGCCGATGAGGCCGCCGCAATTGATCAGGTAGTCGGGCAGGATGAAGACGCCGCGCGATTCCAGGTACGCCTCCGCTTCATTGGTCACCGGGTGGTTCGCACCCTCGACCACAACCTGAACCCCCGTGGCCTCCAAGAAGCGCGTGACATCCATCACCCCAAGCTTCCCCGCCCGCCGCATCTCCTCGACCTCGTCCGGCATGGCCAGTACGTCGGTGCGCGCCGCTGGAATGAAGATTTCTGCCCGCTCCGTCAGGATCTCGCCGAGGTCTGCAACTCGCGCGCCTCGGGGCGGCGACGCCAGAAAGCGCTTGAAGGCATCGTCGGAACGACCCTGCTCACGGAAGCTCATCCAATCGGCGAACAGTTCCTCGACATCAAGACCCTCCTCCGTCTCGGCCAACAGAGCACCATGAACCGTGCTCACCGCATGAATGGCAATCCCATGCCTTCGCAGGTTCCTCGCCGTGTGCGCACCCACCGCGCCGAAGCCTTGGACCACTGCTCTCATTTTCGTGAGGTCCCAACCCAGTCGGCGGGCCGCCGCGACCAGAGCCGCCTCCAACCCCCGGGCCGTGTATCCCTGCCCGTCGATCGACAGCCCACCTTTGCCGTGGAGCAAGCCGGAAACGTGGTCACCCTTCCGATGGATGTCCGAGAGCCTTTGCATGACCACTTCGTTGCAGTTGATGTCCGGGCCAAAGGTGATCCCCGGATCCACTCGCGTCGCCTCCTCTAAATGGTCCGACAGAATCTCAGCCATCTGCTCGGGTGTAGGCAGCCCATCCGGACAGTAGACGACCGTCTTCTCTCCATCCACGGGCAATCCACTCAGTGGCGACTTCCATGTCATGGCTGCGGCCAGTTCACCGACCTCGGTCAGAGCCTCGGGCGAGAGACCGGGAAGCGATCCCCTGACGAACCGCACCCCGCCGATTCGCCGGGCAAAGACCTGGTCATGCACTGCAGTGTTGGCCCAGACAGTCCCGACCGGAGTCTCGTGGACGGTCTGAACAACCAGCTTGAAGACTTCTCCATCGGTCTCCTTAATCCGCACATCCCTGCTGATAGCCATGGCGCTCCTTTGAAAGGAATCCACACGTCTGCCCTGACCCTTTCAGGGCCTCGCTTCAAGACTGCACAAGCCTTCCGCCCCGGACTCTTGCTCGCGCTTGCTTTTTCCGCCAGGGGGGTGCCTTCTCACTCTGGCATAGGCACTGAACCCGTCAAACTCTTTCGCGCATTCGAATTTGTGTTCTCCGCTTCGAGATTGCTGCCTCTCTCTATGAGACGCGATTTCGGCGCGTTTGTTGGCTCACAGCCCGCAGACGGCGACCTCATCGTCGCGACAGCCGGGACGCAGCCCGCCGCAGCAGGCAGTAAGTCGCGTCATCCCTCTCCCTAGGCTGCACGGTCGGATGGTTGTCTGTCGCAACAGGATGGTGCGGCGCCGGCGCCAGACCTTCGGCTGCGGGGCGGACTGCCTTCGGTGACGCGACAAAGGACCGGCGCGCGAGGACGATCCCTTTTCCTGCCGCGGCCCAGGCTCAAGTCGCATCAGCCGAACCTATCGCTGTCGCGACTTGAGCCCAAGCCGCGACAGCGGAATCTATCGGCGTCGCGACTTAACCTAACGTCGCGCCACCAAGGCTTATCGTCGCGACAGGGAAAGAGATAGTTGACGCGACTATGGATTTCGGTGATGCGACTTGAGCTTGAGTCGCGACGCCGGAACCTATCGTCGCATCGTCCAAGTCTATCGCCGCATCACCCGAGCCTTAAGTCGCGCCACCGATATCTAGCGTCGCATCACCGCAGCCTATAGTCGCGTCACCCAATTCTATGGGTGACGCGACTATAGGCTGAGTCGCGTCACGGGAATCTATCGTCGCGACAGGAAAGGGCCCGGTCGCGACAGGATAGGCGGTGAGGGTCCAACAGGACGGCGAAGGCTTCCAGTAAGGCCGGATTTTGCCCCCCTCTCCCCCTTCGGATAGACTTCCCCGCGTTTCGTTTCGTACCGGTCTTCCCCCAGAGAGAAAGGGAGTGTGAATGGAGCTCTTCCAGCAGATGGCGGAGATGGGACACGAGCGGGTGCTCTTCTGCTCCAGCCCCGAGACGGGCCTGCAGGCCATCATCGCCGTCCATTCGACCGTGCTCGGCCCCGGGCTCGGCGGGGTCCGCATGTGGCCCTATAACAACATGGACGAGGCGCTCACCGACGTCCTGCGCCTCTCCCGCGGCATGACCTACAAGGCTGCGGCCGCCGGTCTCAACCTCGGCGGCGGCAAGGCGGTCATCCTCGGCGATCCCAAGAAGGACAAGAGCGAGGCTCTCTTCCGCAGCTTCGGCCAGTTCGTCAAGTCCCTGAACGGCCTCTACATCACCGCCGAGGACGTCGGCACCAGCATGGACGACATGGAGGTGATCCTGTCCGAGACCCGCTGGGTCACCGGCGTCTCCCCCTCCCATGGCGGCAGCGGCGACCCGTCCCCGGTCACCGCCTTCGGCGTGCTCCAGGCCATGAAGGCCGCGGTCCAGTGGCACTTCGGCAACGGCAGCACCCTCGCCGGACGCTCGGTGGCTATCCAGGGGCTCGGCAACGTCGGCTACCACCTCGCCAGCTATCTGAAGGACGAGGGGGCCAAGCTCTTCGCCGCGGACATCGACAGCGAGCGGACGGAGCGGGCGCGCGAGGAGCTGGACGCCGAGATCGTGTCCGTGGACGAGATCCTGGGCGTCGACTGCGACGTCGTCGCCCCCTGCGCCTTGGGGGCCGTGATCAACCAGCGGACGATCCCTACGCTGCGCTGCAAGATCGTGGCAGGGGCCGCCAACAACCAGCTCCAGGACGAGGAGCGGGACGGCATGGCCCTGCACGAGCGGGGCATCCTCTACGCTCCCGACTTCGTGGGCAACGCCGGCGGCCTGATCAACGTCTACAACGAGCTGACCGGCTACAACCGCGACCGGGCCATGCACATGACCCGCGGCATTCATGCGAACATGATCCGCGTGTTCGAGATCTCCCGCGCCGAGTCGATCCCCAGCTACCGCGCCGCGGACCGCGTGGCCGAGGAGCGGATCCGCCGCATCCAGGGGATGCGCGCGCAGCACTGGGGCCGGGCGATCCTGCAGCCGCGGGTCGCCTCTTAGGAGAACCGCCATGGCCGGCCGCACCCTGCTTTCACTCGCTCTCTTCCTGATAGCGCGGGTGGCGCTCGCGGCCGGCCCCGCCTGCGGCAGCAGCACACCCCTGACCCTGATCGGCGTCGACACCGCGTCGGGCGCGATGCTGCTCTCCTCCCCGGCCGCGGGTCCGGGAGACCCTTGGATCGTCGAGCTGAGCGGCGACGGCAGCCGGGCCAGGCTCCACCCGGACCGCGCCAAGGGACGCTTCGGCGGCTCCGTGGGTCCCGGCCCGGTGATCGCCGCCTCGCCCTGCGGCAAGACGTGCCTGCAGCCCGTGCGCTGGTCAGCAGGCGAATGGGAGCCGATCGGCGATCCGCTGCACGTCCCCACGGCCACGAACATGACTCCGACCTACGACCGCACCGGCGCGGCGTGGGTCCTCATCCACTCCCCCACGCCGGAGAGTGGCAAGGTCCGCGTGCAGGCCTTCCGCCTGGAGAACCGGGAGTGGCGGAGCCGCGGCGAGCTGACGGTCACCGCCGTGGGCCAGCCGCCGGCCCTGCCGGCGCCGCAGCGCAAAGATGGCGTGCTCGTCGGCACCGGCCTCTTCTCCGCCTCGAGCCGGCCCGAGCTCTGGGTCTCGGGCGTCCCCAACCTGCCGACAGCCCGGCGCGGTCAGCTCATCGCCCTGACAGGCACGGCCGCGGCCTACCTCTCGGGCGACGGCGTCGTCTATCTCTCCGACGACTCGGGCAAGCGCTGGCGGCGCTCCACCTGGACCCCCTGGGGCAGCGGCGGCACCGGCGGCGGTGGCGGCGATGGCACCGTGGGCATGTGGCGCCAGGGCAGCGACTACTGGGTGGACCTCCCGTACGGCGACCACGACGGCGCCCTGCGCCTCGCCTGGTTCGACCGCCGCGTCCCGTCGGAGGAGAAGATCCTCCTCACCCGCCTGACGCAGGGCGGCGATTGGCTGCGCCTCGCCGAGACCCGGAGCGACGTGCGCACCCGCAACGAGTCGCTGGGGCTCACCCAGATCCTGGTCCCCAAGGGGGATTCCTGGGTCCTTCTCACCGGCTGCGTGGCCACGAAGGGGACCTCGTCCCTGGTGCTCCGGGTCTTCGACGGCAAGAACCTGTCCGAGCCGAAGCTGGTGCCTCTCAAACAATAGAAAGGAGCGACGATGAGCGAAGACCCGCTGTTCGACCTGCTCAAGAAGAAGCGGCTCATCCCCTTGCTCCGGGAGGCGGCGGAGATCGAGCAGCAGGTGATGGTGCAGTACCTCTATGCCGCCTACTCCCTGAAGAAGTTCCCGGATTCGACCTGCACTCCGGCCGAGTTCGAGCACGTCCGCCGCTGGGGCACGGTCCTCCTCAGCGTCGCCCGGTCGGAGATGGAGCACCTGGCCCTGGTCAACGGCATGCTCTCCGCTATCGGGGCCGATCCATCCTTCAGGCGCCAGAACATCCCGGTCCAGTTCCCCTACTACGAGGGCGAGAGCCTGGCCCGCGGGCGCGACGAGAAGGGGACCGAGCCCTGCGACATCCCGTTCCTGTTCGAGCGCTTCAACTTGGCCACCATCGGGCGCTTCGTCTGCATCGAGAGCCCGTCCAAGGAGACCCTCGTCAAGGACAACATGCGGGTCCCCGAGTGGTGCTTCTCGTGCGGCGGGGACACGGCCTCGAAGTTCCGGTTGAGCGCCACGCAGCCCTATCCCACGGCGGCCAGCCACATCCCGGAGGATCTCTGGGCCGAGGTCGACGCGGAGCTGGCCCGGGGCGGAGCCCTGAAAGGCTTGGACCTGAAAGCGGCGCCCGAGTCGCTGCGGCCGGGCACCATCCAGGAGCTCTACGATCAGATCGCGGACCTGTTCACCTTCCTCAACGGCCGGGGCAACCTCTTCACCGGCAATCCCAACAGCCAGGTGTTCGTGCCGGTCGAGTACCAGGTGAACATCTTCCCGATCGTCGACCTCTCCACGGCGCTTTCGGCCATCCGGCTGATCACCGAGGAGGGGGAGGGGATGGACGCGCCCCCCGACTACCAGAGCCACTTCACACGCTTCTTCACCATCCACGACGAGCTCGAGGAGCTGCTCGCCAAGGCCGCCAGGGAGGGCAGGACGTTCGAGCCGGCGCTGCCGCTGCCGCTCAACCCGAGCCTGAAAGAGATCACGAACCCGTTCGCGCGCGACCTGTTCGAGCTGTTCAACTACACCTACGCCACCCTGGTGTTCCTGCTCACCGCCCTGTACAAGGACTTCGTGCCCCTGACGACCCAGACCCCGCAGTCCTACCCGTACTTCAGCGCCGCCCTGCAGGAGAACGCGTTCGGGCCGATGATGACCATGCTGATCCGGCCCATGGCCGAAATCCTGGCCTACACCGCCTCGGGCGACGGCGAGCACACCACCGGGCCCGACTACCACCTCTCCGCCGCCGACCTGGAGCGGCTCGGCCCCAAGGGCCTGGCCGAGCTGGGCAATATCGACTTCTTCCTCGACCGGTTCGACGAGATCGTCCGCCGGCTCGACCGGCTCCGCGATATCGGCGGCAGGGACCTCCCCAAGATCGCGCGCGAGGAGGGGGACCTGCCCTTCCTCCGCCGCCAGCTTGACTTCGTCTACGAGAGCGCCGTGGCGATGGCCACCAACACGCGGCGCATCTATCAGCTCGGCCAGCTCCCGCAGTTCATCGTGAACCCTTCCTGAGGCGCCGGAGGAGAGATGACCACCACCATCGCCACCACCGCGGCCATCGCGAAGCTCCTGGAGATCCAGTTCGAAGGCTTCTTCATGTGCCGGCTGGCCACCGATCCGGACCCGACCAATGAGGAGCGGGGCGTCAGCGGCTACACCATGGCGCTGGTGCACGAGGACCCTCTCGACCAGGTCATCCGCACCCAGATCGAGGACGAGGCGTTCCTCGCGCGGAACCTTCGCGAGCCCGCGCAGAGGATGAAGATCCGCATCGGCGTGGACGTCAACAACGTCCTCTTCGACGGCAAGCCCTTCTACGGCCCGGCCCGCGACGCGCTGCTCGGCGCCAAGGTCTACCTGGAGGGCAAGGACGAGCCCTTCCAGGGACCCATCTTCGACAGCCGCAACAACATCGTGGGCTCGGACGACAACATGGCCTTCGTGGTCAACCCGTTCGAGCTGGCGATCCGCAGGGAGGGCCTCGCGTTCGAGGCCAAGGACTGGCTCGATCCCTCGGACCCGGCGCGCAAGATCTGGCAGATCGAGGACCCGACCACCTACGCGCGGCGGCTGCCCTCGTTCGCCTCCGGCTCGACGGCGGCGCAGGCGGCGATCCGGGTCTTCGACTGGAACGCCTACTTCGCCGACCGGATGAAGTTCCTCCGGCAGCGGATCGCGGAGCTGGAGGAGGAAAAGAGCGGCAAGACCGGGAGCGAGGCCGAGGCGATCGAGACGCGGATCCAGGCCATGAAGAGCCGGATCTTCATGATCGACTTCTGGGGCGACCGGTTCCACACCAAGCTCGGTTTCCAGGTCACCTACTCGTTCAACGTCAACGGCCCGCAGAGGGTCCACGACCCGGAGAACCTCCTGCGGGGCAAGGTCGCGGAGGGCCAGCCCTGGCCGGTGACCTTCTGGATGGGAAGCTGGGACGGCGACCTGCTCGTGGGCTATATGCAGGGGAGCCTCAGCGTCCCCTTCCATCCGGATTGATCCCGTTCCCCCTCTCCCCAGCCCTCTCCCCCGTACCGGGGGAGAGGGAGCCCTGCCGGATGGCGACCGAGAAGTCCTCCCGGTCGCCGAGCCGCTGCGCCTTCTCGTCGATCCGGAAGCGGCGCTTCGCTTCCGCGAACGGCAGGTCGGTGTCGATCAGCCCGAGGTCGTAGGCCAATTCGTCGGAGTAACCGGGCAGGATGACCTTGTAGCTCCAGGGCACCCTCCCTGGAATCAGCTCGTTGACGTGGCGGACGATGTTGGTGGTGCAGGAGTTGGTCAGGGTGTTGTAGAACTCGGGCTCCTCGCGCAGGCGGTTGGCGCGGCGGAGCATGCTGACGAGCATCTGCTCGATACGCTCCCGCGGCGCGCGCACCGGATAGAGGTAGACCTCGTCGCGGCGATGGTTGGTGCGGAGCCGGATCAGGTCGCGCTCGTCGCCCACCACGTACATGACCTCGTACCGGCGGGCCAGCCCCTGCCAGGGCGAGAACTCCTCCCCCCTCTCCTTGCGGATCTCTACGGATACGGCCAGGTAGTCATTTTCCTCCGAGCTGTCCCCCTCGAAGCCGAAGCTCATCAGCGTGTGGGCCGGTCCCTGCCACTCGCCGAACGGCTCGACCACGAACCAGGCGGAGCGCAGGCGGTCCAGGTCGTAGGTCCGCTCCTCCCAGGCGATGTCGTAGTCCTCCGTCGAGCGGTACCTGGCGTGGCGGACGTTGTGGACCCGGACGCTCCGGCCCTCGATCTCCGCCCAGGGGAGGAGCGCCTGGTCGGGTGTCCAGCCGCGGTCGTTGGACGGCCGGGGACCGAATACCTTCCAGAGCAGGAAGACGAGGAGAGCGCCGGAGGCGGCGAAGAGGAGGAATCTGCGCATGGGGGCAAAGGGAGGATATACGATCCGCCCCGATAGGACGTATAATTCCCCACAATGTTCCGAGACCCTTCGGCTTCCGCCGGATGCGGGCTGCGACTGCGGTCCTGCCTGCTCGCCGCGCTGATCCTGCTCACCGCGGGCCCTGGCTCCGCAATGACCAGGACGGTGCCCTCGGCCTTCGTCCAGGGCGCCCGCGGCCTGTCTCCGCGGGTCCTCTCCCTCGCCCTCGAGGCAGTCGATTGCGCGCGCTCCCGCGGCCTCTCCGGACGGGACGACCTGCTGACGATCATCGACTACTCCCTGCCCTCGACCGAGCCCCGGCTCTGGGTGCTCGACATGCAGCGCGGCGAAGTGCTCTTCCATGAGCTGGTGGCCCACGGCCAGGGGAGCGGCGACAAGTACGCCACCCGCTTCTCCAACCAGCCCGACAGCCACCAGTCGAGCCTCGGCCTCTTCCTGACCGGAGATACCTACGAGGGGGGCAACGGCTACTCCCTCCGGCTCCGCGGCCTGGAAGAGGGGGTCAACGACCTCGCCGAGTCGCGCTACATCGTGATGCACGGCGCCTGGTACGTCAGCCCCGAGCATGCCCGCCGCCATGGCCGGATCGGCCGGAGCTGGGGCTGCCCCGCCCTGCCCAAGGAGAGCGCTCGCACGGTGATCGAGACGATCCGGGACGGGAGCTTCGTCTTTTCCTACTCCGATTCCACGCCTCTTCGCTCCTGCGCTAGATAAAACCTCCTTTCGAAGCTTAGAATCGGGCCGAAGGCTTTTCCCGCCTCTTCCGAGGCGAAGGAGGTAAAGCATGCGCAAGGGTCTCGCGGTGTTGGCTTTGCTCGTATCAGTTCTGGCCCTCGCCACCTCGGCCGGGGCGCAGGTCGTGGTCGGAGGGACGGCGACCACGCGGCTGCGAGGTTTCGACGAGGTGCCGGCGATCGCGTCCTCGGGAGGTGGGCGCTTCACCGCCACCATCAACGAGTCGGGGACGAGCATGGACTGGGAGCTCTCCTACTTCAGCCTGCAGGGGAACGTCACCCAGGCTCACATCCACTTCGGGCAGAAGGACGTCAACGGCGGCATCGTGATCTTCTTCTGCACGAACCTGGGCAACGGCCCCGCGGGCACCCAGGCCTGTCCACCCTCTCCCGCCACCATCACCGGCACGGCGACCTTCGAGGACGTCGTCGCCAGCGCAAACGCCCAGGGGATTGGACCATTCGAGATGCCGGCCGTGCTGCGGGCAATGCGCGCAGGCATCACCTACGCGAACGTCCACAGCACCCTCTACCCCGGTGGAGAGATCCGCGGCCAGCTCCAGTTCACGCCCGATCCGGCCGCGGAGCCGATCGAGGAGCCCACCGAGGGCCACGTCCACTGATCCTGCCTCCCGCCCGGCCCTGAGGGATCTCCTCAGGGCCGGATCTTGCCGAAGAAGGCGTCCGGAGACGGCGGTCTCCTATCGGACCGTAGAGCGGTACCAGAGCGCCGCGGCGACTTTCCAGATGGCGTTGAAGACGAAGACCGCGACCAGCGGAATGGGAGCCCCCGCGAAGACCGTCAGGCGGGCGATGGACGGGGCGAGGCTGAAGAGCAGCCCCCGGATTACCGGCCGGTCGCGGAGGAACGGCAACACCAGGAGCAGCCCCCAGATCCCGCCCCAGACCAGGCGCGGGCAGAGCCACTCCGGAGTCAGCGCTGGCGCGCTCCCGGGACGGAGCCTGCCCGCGAGCTGCACGGCCAGACTGTTCACGAGAGCTCCCACCGCTCCGGCGGCGAAAGCGGCGGACAGGCGTGCAAGGGGTTGGCTCATGCCCGAGAGCTTACGGCCTTCTCCTATACTTGCTCCAATGAGACTGCCAAAGGACCGGGCAAGACGGCTCGCCGTCCTCCTCGCGCTCCTGCTATCCCTGCCTGCCGCGGCGCGGGCCGCCGGCCTGGAGGAGACCCTCGACGGCCGCTGGAGCGGTGGCTGGGTGATCGTGAAGGTGCCGGTGGCTTCGAGCTGCGACGGCTTCTACAACGACAACGACGTGGTGGGCACCCGGGTCGACAGCAAGGCGCGGCGGCGCTTCGAGGCTGGCGAGCTGGTACGGGTGGAGCGCATCGGGGCGAAGCGCGGCCGGGTGGACGTGTTCCTCGACCTGACGGAAGCGATCCTGGAAGAGCGCCGGGACGGCCCCTTCACACTCTACGCACCGCTGACCTGCCGCATCCAGCTCCGGGTGCCGGTCCCCGACCGGGCGGATGCAGGGGCCGCCGAGGCGCGCCTGGCCGAGTTGCTGGAGCTGCACGGCTCGCAACGCGAGGCCGAGGCCTCCCCCGCCTGGAACGGCCGCCGCCGCGAGCCCTTCCCCGAGAACTACGAGCAGACCCTGGCTGCCTACGAGTCCTGGAAGGCCGCGCAGACCAACGCCGCGGTGCAGGACCGTATGGACGATGCCATCGAGGAGGCCGCCCGGATCAACGACCGGCTGCGCTCCAATCCCGAGTACCTGGAGGGCTTCGCCGCCGGAGTCGAGAAGGCGAAGGACCGCCACCACGGCGACTGCCCCAGCCTGCTCAGGAGCAGGTTCAGCCCGGACTCGGGCAAGGGTGGCGGCGACTGGAAGCGCGGCTACGAGGACGGCCAGCGCCTGGCCTGGAACCTGGGGCTGCTCCGCAAGCTCAGGGAGTGCTTCGTTCCGGTGCCCTAGTATAAGGACAACGCAGAGAAGGGAGGGCCGACATGAGCGGTGACGAGAAGCAGCTTTCCGGACCCGATCTGGCTCAGGGGGTTTCCCTGGCGGACCTGCCCGACGGCGGGCAGCTCGTGGGACACAGCGGCGGCGAGGCGGTCCTGGTGGTGCGGCGCGGGGAGGAGGTGTTCGCCATCGGCGCGAGCTGTACCCACTACGGCGGTCCCCTCGCCGAGGGGATCGTCGTGGGCGACACGGTGCGCTGCCCGTGGCACCACGCCTGCTTCAGCCTGCGCACCGGCGAGGCCGTGCGCCCGCCGGCCCTGAACCCCGTGACCGCCTACCGGGTGGAACGCGACGGCGACCGGATCACAATCCGCGACAAGGCTTCACCGCCTCCTCCGCCGCGGGCGGAGGGGCCGGACCCGGTGGTTGACCCCGTGATCATCGTCGGCGCAGGCGGCGCCGGCAACTGCGTGGCCGAGACCCTGCGGCGCGAGGGCTTCGAAGGCCGTATCGTCCTTCTGGCTCCAGAGGGGGAGTTGCCCTACGACCGGCCCAACCTGTCCAAGGATTACCTGGCCGGCAATGCTCCCGAGGAGTGGATCCCGCTTCGCCCGCGGGACTTCTATGACGAGCACCGCATCGAGATCCGGCAGGCGCAGGCGACGGGCATCGATCCGCGGACGAAGACGGTGGCGCTGTCCGACGGCACCTCTCTCGACTATGGCGCCCTGGTCCTCGCCACCGGCGCCGAGCCGATCCGGCTGCCGATCCCGGGCGCCGACTTGCCGCACGTCCGCCTCCTGAGGTCGCTGGCCGACAGCCGGGACCTGATCGAGGCGGCGAAGAAGGCCCGGCGCGCGGTGGTCGTGGGCGCGAGCTTCATCGGCCTGGAGGTCGCGGCCTCGCTGCGCGCCCGGGAGGTGGAAGTGACGGTCGTCGCGCCCGACGAACGGCCGCTGGCGAAGGTCCTCGGCCCCGAGCTCGGCGACTTCGTCCGCTCGCTCCACGAGGAGCACGGGGTCGTCTTCCGGCTCGGGACGAAGCCAAAGGCCATCCGGGACGCAGAGGTGGAGCTGGAGAGCGGCGAGACGGTCGCGGCCGACCTCGTCGTCCTCGGGGTCGGTGTGCGGCCCCGGGTGGCTTTGGCTGAGAAAGCCGGGCTGGAGGTAGACAACGGCGTGCTCGTGAACGAATTCCTGGAGACGAGCGCTCCCGGCATCTACGCGGCCGGAGACATCGCCCGCTGGCCCGACCCCCGCTCCGGGCAGCGCCTGCGCATCGAGCACTGGGTGGTGGCAGAGCGCCAGGGGCAGACCGTGGCACGCAATCTTCTAGGCCGGGGTGAGCGCTTCGCTGCGGTCCCCTTCTTCTGGAGCCAGCACTACGATGTAACCATCTCCTACGTCGGCCACGCCTCGAAGTGGGACTCGATCGAGGTCTCGGGGTCAATCCCCGATCGCAACGCCACGATCACCTACCGCGAGGGGAGCCGCATCGCGGCCGTGGCCACGATCTTCCGCGACCGGGATAGCCTGGAGGCCGAGCTTGCCATGGAGCGGGACGACGAGGTGGAGCTCGCCCGGATCGTGGCCTCATAGAGGTCCATCACCCACTTGGGAGGGTCCGGCTCCTCCCGCAGGCGCATGGGAAGGCCCAGGCTCACGCTCCAGCGGTGGAGCCAGGAGATCCCCCAGGCGCCCACGTACTCGTCCGCCGTGCCATAGGCCGGGTCCTTTAGCGCCTGGTCCAGCGTGACGAAACGATAGCCGCGCTCCTCCATGCGGGAGAGCATGGTTTCCAGGTGCTCGGCGTTGATGCCGTTGGCGTGGATGAGGAGGATCTGCGGGATCTCGCGGCTGAAGGTCTCGCGGGCGAGCTTCTCGAAGAAGCCGAGTTGGGTATCCAAGTGCTCGAGGTAGGCCTCGCCGATCCGCTTCTCCTGCCCCTTGTCGCCGGCCTGCCGGGCGGCGATCCAGATCTTGTCGAACGCGTAGTCGGCGTGCTCCACGGTGAAGGGGGCGACGCGGTAGCCCCGCGCTGTGAGGAAGGACTGGACAGCCTCCTTGACCTCCTTCGAGGGTCCGGTGCTGTTGAACGGATAGCGGAAGAAGAGCGGCGCCCCTCTCCTCTCCTCCATCAACAACCGGCTGACCACGTCGCCGCGGACGATGTCATCCTGGTAGCGCTCCAGGGGCGTGTCCTGGAGGCGGGGGTGCGAGAAAGTGTGGTTGCCGAGGATCATCCCGGCGTCGGCCCACTGCTTCAGAAGCGCGACCCGGGCATCCCGCTCGCCCGCGACCTGCAGCCGGCTCTCGTTGACGAAACCCACGGCCGAGGCCTTGTGCCAGGCCAGAGCGGCCAGTATCGCCTCGGTGATGCGGCGGGCGTCCCCGAGATTGCCCGCGTCCGCGGGTCCTCCGCCGCCGGCATAAGGAAGATCATCGATCGTGATGGCCAGGGTGCGAGAGACCACTGGGCTTTCGCAGCGGACCGCGACCGGGACGAGGAGGAGCAGGAGGAAGAGCGGGGCGAGGCGGCGCATGCGGGGAGCGTAGCATCGCGGGTGCTTGAGGCCGAGCTGAGGGGCGGGTATACTCTCAGCTCTTCAAGGAGGGCTCATGAAGAAGAAGCTGAAGAAGCTGGTACTGTCGAAGGAGACGCTCAGAATTCTTGCGAAGCAGGATCTCGCAGACTTTGTGCACGGCGGGACCTTTTCGACTGGTTGCCCGAGCCGAATCAATCATTGCTTCAATACACAGCAAGTCAGTTGCCACTGTTAACCTGCGCGGGCCGCCTCGTTGTGCTCGTTGTGGATACGGCGAGGCTCATCGACCGGATTGCAGGGGAGCGGACGGGGAGGGAGGGGGGAGCCCTCCCCAGCCTCAGGGCCTGTTCTTGGCTTCGTTCCGGCGCTTCGTCTGCGCGTCGCGCCTCGCGGCCCACTCGCTCTTGTGCGTCACGCCGGTGACCGTGCCGTCGCTGGCAAGGACCGACACGACGTCCAGACCCTTCTTGCCCTCGGTCCGGACCTCGAAGACGTAGGTCAGCTTGCCGGCCTCCCGGCTGAGCTCCTCCGAGGTCATCTCCCCGCCCGGCACCTTCTCGAGGGCGATGACGCGGGCCTCGTCCATGGTGATGTTGGCTTTCTTCGCCTCCGTTGCCGGGGCTTCCGGCTCGGCCGCGAAGAGGCCGCCCGTCATGACGAGGGAGGCAAGGCAGGCAAGGATTAGATGTCGGTTCAGTCTCATGGGTGATTCCTTTCATTCCGGACCCAAAGGACCTCGCCATGAGATCGTCTAAGAGAGGAATGACGCCACTATAGCACGAAAATTGAACAAATTGCTGCGCTGGACGCCCTTCCTCGACCTCGCATAGACTTTCGCACAAGTCCTTTTGGGCTCTATCGCTTGTTTTCTTGAATATGATCGCGGCATTCCACGCCTTCGCGGCACCCTGGTCAGGAACACGGCGGACAGTATCGACCGCGGCCTTGGCCGTGGGCCTGTGGATGGTGGCCGGAGCCAGCCTGGCGAGCACCCTCGACACCCTCCCGGGCGCTCCGGGCTACGTCCATGAGGTCTTCGGCGTGGACGACGGCCTGCCCATGGCGGGTATCGTCCAGACGCTGCAGACCCGCGACGGATTCCTGTGGCTCGCGACCTTCGACGGGCTGGTGCGCTTCGACGGCGACCGTTTCGAGGTGTTCGACAGCGAGCGGGTGCCGGCACTGGGAAGCAACCGCATCGAGGACCTGCTCGAGAGCCGCGACGGCACCCTGTTGATCCGCACCGAGCAGGGGCACGTCTCCCGCTATGCCGGTGGTGTGTTCAGCGCCTGCGAGGCGCCGCGGCCGGACGGGGTGACCTGCAATTCCCGCGAGGCCGGCGCCGCCTGGTACACCCTGCTCACCGAGGACGCCGCGGGTACGGTCTGGCTCGCCGGCTCGTCGGGCCTCTTCCGGTTCCTGGACGGCAGGCTGCGCCAGGTGCCGCATTCACAGACCGGAGTCGGCGCCCGGCGCCTGCTCTGGGACCGCGCCGGCAGGCTCTGGGTGGCCAACCCGAAGGGCGCCTGGGTCGCCGAGCCCGGCCGTCCCTTCCGGTCCGTGGTGTCCCAACCCTCCTCGCTGGCGAAGGACGCCGCGGGCGAGGTGTGGATTGCGACCGTGAACGGCACCGGCCGGGTCCGGAACGGTGTCTTCGAGCCCGAGATCCCGGGCTGGGGCGTCGTCGTCGAGGATGGGAGGGGCGGCGTCCTGCTCGCCGTGGGAGACCGGCTGCTGCGTGGTATTGCGGGCAAGGGGGGACGGGGTTTCGAGGCGGTGGCCCGGAACGGCGCCGGCTATCACAGCCACATCCAGCCCGGCCGCAGCGTCTGCACCGGTCCCGGAGGCGAGGAGTGGATCGCGTGGCGCAACACCCTGTACCGCAACGGCGTGCCCGTGCTGGGCCTGACCTCCCCCCCGGGGAACGTCGCCTCCGTGGCCCGCGACCGCGAGGGCACCCTCTGGGTCACGACCTCGCGCTCGGGCGAGCTTCACGCTCTCCACCCGGCGCGTCTCGCCACGTTCGCCGAGGGACTTCCGGACCCTCTGATCTACTCGGTCTACGAAGACCGCGACGGCACGGTGCTCGCCGGCGGCTTCGAGCACGCCTCCGCCCTCGCTCCGGGCGCCCGGCGCTTCCGCCCGCTGCCGCCCGTGCCCGCCTCCCAGCAGAGCGTGCTGTCGTTCCTGCGCGACCGGGCGGGCGACCTCTGGGTGGGCACCACGACGCGGGGGATCTTCCTCCAGGACCGCGGCGGCTTCGTGCCGGCCGGTCCCGAAGCCCTGAGGACGGCCGAGGTGCGCGCCATCCACGAGGACTCTCGCGGCGCACTCTGGGTGGGCACGAACATCGGCCTTTTCCGCCGCGGGCCCCGGCCGGAGGGCAGCCGGTGGTCCTGGATCCGCCCGGAGGACGGCCTGCCCTTCCCTTGGGTGCGCGTGATCAAGGAGAGCCAGGACGGCACCCTTTGGCTCGGCACCAACGGCGGCGGCGTGATCCGGCTCAAGGACGGCCGCTTCACCTCCATCGACCAAGGCCGGGGCCTGTCGAGCAACCTGGTGCGATCCATCTGGGTGGCGCCGGACGGCCGTCTGTGGATCGGCACCGAGAACCGCGGGCTCAACCGCCTGGACCCCGCCTCGATCGATAGCCCCGAGGGACCGCGGATCGCCGTCCTCGGGCAGCGCCAGGGCCTCTACTCCAACGGCATCCATCAGATCGTCGCCGACGGTCTTGGCAATCTCTGGATGAGCAGCAACCACGGCATCTTCCGCGCCAAGCTGCGCGACCTGGACGCCGTGGCCGACGGCGCAGCCTCCAGGGTCGAGACGGTTGCGTACACCGAGCGCGACGGCATGCGGGTGCGGGAGGCCAACGGCAGCGTGCAGGACGCCGGCTTCCGCGACCGCTCCGGCAGGATCTGGTTCCCCACCCAGGCCGGGGTGGTGCGCATCGATCCGCGCCAGGCCCTGCGCAGCGGTCCGCCGCCCCGGCCGCACGTGGTGCGCCTGCTGGCGGGCGGCGAGGAGGTCCCCGTGGCCGGGGGCGCGGCGCGCCTCTCCCCTGCCCAGCGCAGCTTCACCGTCGAGATCACCGCGCCTTCGTTCCAGGCTCCCGAGCGCCTGAAGCTCCGCTACCGGCTGACCCCCTACGACCGCGAGTGGATCGATGCCGGGGCGCGGCGCGAGGCCGCCTACACGAAGGTGCCGCCGGGGAGCTACGTCTTCGAGGTCGCCGCGGCCGCCCCGGGCGGGGACTGGAGCCAGCCCGCCGCCGCGCCCGCCTCAATACGGCTCAGCGTAGTCCCCCGCTTCTTCGAGACCAGTGCCTTCCTCGCCGCCTGCGCGCTGGCGGCCGGCGCGGCCCTCCTCGGCGGGGTCCGCCTGTGGGGTGCCCGCCAGAGGGTGCGCGCGCAGGCTCTCGAACGCCTGGTGGACGAGCGCACGGCGACCATCGCCGAACAGGCGGAGAAGCTGCGCGAGCTCGACCGGCTCAAGTCGCAGCTCTTCGCCAACGTCTCACACGAGCTGCGCACGCCGCTGACTCTCACCCTCGGACCTCTCCGGGACATCCTCGACGGCCGTTTCGGCCCTCTGGGGGAGGAGGCCGCCGGCCAGATCGAGGTGGCCCTGCGCAACGCTGGCCACCTGCTCGGGCTCGTCGACCAGCTCCTGGACGTGGCCCGCCTCGATGCCGGCCGCCTGCGGCTCCGGGTGTGGCGCGGCGACCTCGCGGCGCACGTGCGGGGCCGCGTGGAGAGATTCCTCCCTCTCGCCGAGCGGCGGAGGATCGATCTCTCCCTGGATTCGCCGGCGGAGCCGGTCGAGATCTGGTTCGACGGGGCGCAGCTCGAGAAGGTCTTCGACAACCTGCTGGCCAACGCGCTCAAGTTCACGCCCCGGGGCGGCAGGGTCCGGGTGGCAATGAAGGCTCCTCCGGGGGATGAGCGGGTCGAGGTCAGCGTCCAGGACGACGGCCCCGGCATTCCGGCCGATCAGTTGGAACGGATCTTCGAGCGCTTCTACCAGGCGGAGGGCACGGGCCGGCGCTGGCCGGGCGCGGGGATCGGGCTGGAGCTCGTCCGGCAACTGGTCGAGCTTCACGGCGGCTCGGTCTCCGTGGCGAGCGAGGAGGGACACGGCGCCTGCTTCACGGTCCGCCTGCTGCGCGGCCGGGATCATCTGCCCGCGGACCTGGTGGAGGTGGGAGAGCCCGAAGCCATCGCAGGCACGGGGCCCCTGCCCGAGATTCCCGAGCTGCCGGTTGCCGATACCGACGACGTCGGCGATACCAAGCCGGACGACGACCGGACAACCGTCCTGGTGGTGGACGACAACGCCGAGATCCGGGCTTACATCCGCCGCCATCTCGAGCCCGACTACCGCGTGGTGGAGGCGGCCGACGGCAGCGAGGGGCTCGAGCGCGCCCGGCAGCTCACGCCCGACCTCGTGGTCAGCGACGTCATGATGCCCGGGCTCGACGGCAACGCCCTGTTCCGGAGCCTGCGCGAGGATCCCGAGCTGGAGCTGGTGCCCGTGATCCTTCTCACTGCCAAGGCTTCGGCCGAGAGCCGCATCCAGGGGCTGCGCGAAGGGGTCGACGACTACCTGGTGAAGCCGTTCGATCCCAGGGAGCTACGGGCGCGGGTGGACAATCTCCTCGCCTCGCGCAAGCGCCTGCTGGAGCGGATCGGGACTCCAACCCCCCCGCGCCCCCCGCGGGTGCTGCGCGTGTCGGAGGTGAGCGTGACCCCGGCGGACGAGTCGCTCCTCGCGCGGGTCCAGGCGCTCGTGGAGGAGCGGCTCGGCGACCCCGAGCTGTCGGTCGGGGCGCTCGCCGGAGCCCTGGGCTGCGACCGCTCCTACCTCCTGCGCAAGCTGCGCGCCCTCACCGGCGAGTCACCCTCCGGCCTCATCCGCTCGCTGCGCCTCCAGCGCGCCGAGCAGCTCCTGCGGGACGGGGCCGGACCGGTGAGCGAGATCGCCTACGCCGTCGGCTTCAAGAGCGTGGCCCACTTCTCGAACGCCTTCCACGAGCAGTACGGCGAGCGCCCCTCGGTCTTCGCGGCCCGCCATCGCGGCCGATAACTGCAGCCATTGAGCGAGCCCTCTTGCGTCCATGCGGCAAGCCGTTGCTCCGGCGATGCCGGCCTCGTGAAAACAACGCTCAAGGTCCGCGATACCTGTCTATAATCCCCGCCGTCGTATCCAAGTGAAACCGGTTACACAGGTCGCCCCCCCGCGCTTGGGCCCATGAGGGATTTTCCAGGGCGGCCCTGAGGGAAACACCCTGGATCGCAGAGCCGTGGATCTATGTATTGTCACTTTCGCCACCTTTGATTAAGGGGAAAATTCATATGCTTCGTATCGCTTTCAGAGCGGCTATCTTCATCCTCGCGCTTGCCGCTGGCCCGGCGATCGCGCAACCATTGGCCAAGTCCGCCATCCAGGTCGACCCCGGAAACACGAAGCAGACCGGACAGACCTTCGGGTACCGCCTCACCTACAACTGCAGCAGCACGTCGGGCCCCTGCCTCGGGGCCCAGGTCGTGGACCTGCTGCCCGAGGAGGTGCAGTTCATCTCCACCGTGCCCGCCAGCCCCACGGGCGACGTGGCCGCGATCAACGTCACGCCGAACTTCGGGGGCAGCGGCCGGACCCGCGTCCAGTTCGTGCTGATCAGCCCGCTGCCCGCGGGCAACAGCGGCGACCTGTTGATCAACGTCCGCTTCCCCGCCGGCTCGACCGCGAACGGCACCGTCGCCGTGAACACCGCGGACGGGATCAACCTGGAGACCGCGCCCGGCACGTTCACCACGCCGCCAGTGAACGTCACCGCGGTCGCGACCGTCCAGGTCGGGCTCCAGAAGATCCTGACCACGGGTCCGGCCAACCTGGACATGCCGGAGACCTACCGGCTGCGCATCTCGGTCCCCAACAACCCGGGCGCCCTGAACCTCACCGCCATCGGCCCGGTGGTCGACACCCTGCACCCGGGTACGGTCTTCAACGGCGCCACTCCCGCGGCCGACTGCCAGCCCGGCTGCGTGGGCACCACCCCGGCGACCGTCACCTGGACGAGCCCCTGCACGGTACCGCTGACTCCGGGGGGCAACTGCGACATCTTCGTGAACGTCGTTTTCCCGAGCGGCACGTTCCCCAGCGGGACGGACATCACGAACGAGTTCACGGCCGACGCTACGCCCCTGGGCGAGCCGCCGCAGACCTTCGGCCCGGTCGGCGTCACACACCCGGTGACCACGTTCGTGCCGGCCCCGGGAGCCGGCTTCACGAAGAACATGGCGGGCGGCACGCCCAACCCCCCGACGCTCAACCAGACCTTCAGCTATGACCTGAACGTCACGAACAACGGCAACGTGCCGCTGGACAACCTGGTGGTCATCGACACGCTGCCGGTCGAGATGCAGGTGATCAGCGTCACCACCGGCGCCTACAACAACCTCAGCGACTTCGCAGCCGGCGAGGGCGTGCGGGTGAGCTATGAGAAGAACACGGCGCTCGGCGTCTTCACCCTCTGGGGCAGCTCGCCGAACACCACGACCAACACGACCCTGACCGCCCCGCCCCCGGGCCTGGGCGCCGGGGAGTACCTGACGCGCATCCGCTGGGAGTACGGCCAGGCGCAGGTCGGCATGGCTCCCACGGCCCGCCCCCTGATCACCGGCCGGATCATCAACCCGGACAACGCGGGCGGCCCGGTCGCCATCGGCGACAGCATCCAGAACTGCGCCGACCTGACGGCCGTGTACACGGCGGGTCCCACGAACGTCGTCCGCAACGACTGCGAGACCTTCAACGTGAGCGGTCCGTTCGTCCAGCTCAACCCGGCCAAGGACAACCTCTCCGGCGGCGGTCCGTTCAACCCCGGCCAGTCGGTCTCCTACCGCCTGCGGGTGCGCAGCGCGCCGCAGTCGAGCGATCCGGTCCCCCTGGAGGACCTGGTCGCCACCGACCTGCTGCCCGTGAACCTGCTCTTCAGCTCCTGGGTCTTCGACGACCAGGGCACGGGCCTGCCCGCGCCCCAGGTCTTCGACCAGATCCCAAACTTCGCGGGCACCGGACGCACCCTGCTGCGCTGGCGCTGGAACGCCGGCAGCGGCAACCTGGGTGTCAACCAGCAGGTGTTCATCAACATCACGGTCACGATCCGCAACGGCGCCCCGTTCGGGGCCCTCACCAATGACTTCACCCTGGAGCACGACAACCCGGGGCTGGCGCAGCGCTGCTCAACGCCCAGCCAGACCGACCCGCTGGACCTGGACGAGGACGGCAATACCGCCGAAACCCTCTGCCGGGAGAGCGAGACGATCAACGTGGCGGGCATCGCCCAGCTCATCTCCGGCAAGACCATCCAGGGGACCTGCGACGGCGGCTCCGTGTCCACCTCGGCGGGCACGCTGACCGGCGGCGCCCTGGAGTACCGGCTGCGGGTGCAGAACGTGGGCACCGTGGCCATGCAGAACTTCGTGCTGATCGACATCCTCCCGTTCGTAGGGGACACGGGCGTGCGCGACACCAACCCGCGCGGCTCGCTCTGGACGCCGCTCCTGGCCGCGCCCATCACGCCGCCGCCGGGCACGGTCATCTACTACTCCACCTCGGGCAACCCCTGCCGCGGCGAGGTGGGCGGCCCCACCACCTCCTGCGATCCGCCGAACTGGACCACGGTGCCGCCCGACCCCATTACCTCGGTGCGCTCCTTCAAGGTGGAGTTCGGCAGCCTGGTCGTCGATCCCTTCGACTTCATCGAGTTCTTCTTCTCCATGGTGACCCCGGGCGACGTCCCGCCGGGTGACCCGGCGTTCAACTCCTTCGCCTACCAGGCGGACCGCGCCGACGGCCTCGGCTCGCTGGCCGCCGAGCCGCAGAAGGTGGGCGTCACCCTGGGCGCCTGCGACGCCGCCCGCCTCGGCGACTTCGTCTGGGTGGATGTCAATTCCGACGGCGTCCAGAACGACGGCCCGACCGGCCTCAACGGCGTCTACACCCGGCTGTTCGCGCCGGGTCCCGACGGCCTGCCGGGGACCCTGGACGACGTGCCGCTCTCCTCCACCCTCACCAGCAACGGCCCGGACAGCGCGCCGGGCTGGTACAGCTTCCCGGGCCTGGCTCCGGGCAGCTACCTCGTCTGCTTCACGCCGCCCCCGACGTTCGTGGTGACCACCGCGAACCAGGGCGCGGACACCCTCGACTCGGACGTGAGCCCCGCCACGAGCTGCACGCCCGTTGTGACCCTGGCGGCCAATGAGGACAATCCGACCCTCGACCTGGGCCTGATTGCCACCGAGCTCGCCGCCCTGGGCAACTACGTCTGGTTCGACCGCAACAGCAACGGCATCCAGGACGAGTCGCCCTTCGACGGCGCCAACGGCGTGACCGTCCGCCTCTACGTGGACGACGGCGACGGCAACCCCGAGCCTGGCGCGGGCGACGTCCTGGCCGCGACCACGGTCACCGCGGACGACGTCTACGGCCAGCCCGGCTACTACCTCTTCGACGGCCTGATCCCGGGCCTGCGCTACTTCGTGCAGTTCGCTCTGCCGGCCTCGGCCACGGGCTTCACCGCCCAGAACGCGGGGGGCGACGACACCGTCGACTCCGACGCCGCGGCCAACGGCGTCACGCAGAACGTCATCCTCGCCCCGGGCGAGGTGAACCTGACTGTCGACGCCGGGCTCGTGACCGCCACGGGCACCCTCGCCTTGGGCGACCAAGTCTGGCTCGATACGGACAACGACGGCCTGTTCGAGCCGGAGAACGGCGAGACCGGGATCGACAACGTCCGCATGAACCTCTATCTCGACGACAACGGCGATGGCGAGCCGACCCTGGACGAGTACCTGGGCACCACCACCACCCTGACCCAGAGCGGCTTCGCCGGCCGCTACGGCTTCGGGAACCTGGCGCCGGGCACCTACATTGTGGTCGTGGCGCCGCAGAGCTTCGCGGGCGGCGGCGCCCTGTCCGGCCTGGTCACCAGCACCGGCAACGACCCGGCGCCCGACCCGGACGACGACGTCAACGGCGACGACAACGGCACGGACGTGGGCGCGCTCACCGCCAGCCTGCCCGTGACCCTCACCGACAACGGCGAGCCCACGTCCGAGGACGGCAACAACGACACCAACCTGACCGTGGACTTCGGGTTCATCTCCGGAGAAACGGCGGATACGCCGGACTACGACTACGGCGACGCGCCCGACGTGGTGTCCGGCACCGCTCCGGGCGACTACAACACCACGGCCCTCGACAACGGCGCCTACCACCAAGTGGACGTGGCCGGCTCCCCCTACCTGGGTGCCTGCGTGGATGCGGACGGCGGCTTCAACCAGGATGTCCTGGCGAGCCAGGACGACACCGGCTCCTTCGGCCCGGTCTTCGGCACCTGCGCCGGGGCGGACGACGAGGACGGCGTGACCTTCACCGGACCCTTCACCCCGGGGGCGGCCGCCAACTTCTCGGTGACCGCCAACGGCCCCGCGGCCTGCACCCTGAACGCCTGGGTGGACTGGGACCACAGCGGCGTCTTCGGCGACTCGGCCGGCGAGCAGATCGCGACGGATGCGAACGTGCCCGCCGGCCCGGCCACCGTGCTCTCCCCGGCCGTGCCGGCGGGAGCGATACCGGGCCTGACCTACGCCCGCTTCCGCTGCGCCACGGCGGGCGGCCTCTCCCCCATCGGTCCGGCTGCTGACGGCGAGGTCGAGGACTACCTCCTGGCTGTGATCGGCACCGACTTCGGCGACGCGCCCGACACCTATGACACCCAGGGCGCGGGCGCGGCGAGCCACACCATCGATCCGCTGGCTCCGCTCCTCCTCGGCGCCTGTGTGGACACCGAGGCCGACGGCCAGCCGGACGTTCCGGCCACGGGCGACGACACCTCGGCGGGAACGAGCCGGATCGGCAACTGCTTCGACGACGAGGACGGCGTGGCCTTCGGCTCCGGCCTCATCGCCTGCCAGTCCACTCCGGTGACCGTCACCGCCACAGCGGCAGGTCTCCTGGACGCCTGGATCGACTACAACGCCGACGGCGACTTCGGCGATCCCGGCGAGCAGGTCTTCTCCGACCAATCCCTCTCCGCCGGCGCCAACCCGCTGAGCATCGCGGTCCCCTGCACGGCGGTGGAGAGCCCGACCTACGCGCGCTTCCGCCTCTCCTCCACCGGGACCGCGGGCTCCGCGGGTCCGGCCGACGACGGCGAGGTCGAGGACTACGCCGTCAACGTCGGCGACGTGGACCTCGGCGACGCGCCGGACACCTACGGCACCCTCGTGGCCAGCAACGGTCCGAACCACGGCACCACCGCCGGCTTCTCCCTCGGCGCCACCGTGGACACCGAGACCGACGGCCAGCCGTCGGTCGGAGCCATCGGAGACGGCGCGGACGAGGACGGCGTCACCCTGCCGCCGGGCGGCTTCATCGCCTGCACCGCGGCGAACATATCCATCAACCTGACCAACACGGCCGCGATCGCCACGCCGCGCCTCGACGCCTGGGTCGACTTCGACGGCGACGGCGTCTTCAGTGATCCCCGGGACCGGATCGCCACCGGCCTTGCCCTGTCCGCGGGCGCCAACGTGGTGCCCGTGAACGTGCCCTGCGACGCCCGCTCCGTGTTCTCCTATTCCCGCTTCCGGCTCAGCTCGGCCGGCGTGGCGGGACCGGGCGGACCGGCCGCGGACGGCGAGGTCGAGGACTGGGCGGTGACCGTCACGGGCCTCGACTTCGGCGACGCGCCCGACCCCACCTATCCCACCCTCCTGGCCTCCAACGGCGCCCGCCACCTGGTGCTGCCCGCGGCCAACCCGACCCTCGGCACGGTGGACACCGAAGCGAACGGCCAGCCGAACGCCGGGCTCACGGGCGACGACACGGCCGGCTCGGACGACGAGGACGGCGTGGTCTTCCCGGCCATTCTCATCCCCGGGACCGACGGCTCGGTCCAGCTCACCACGGGCGCCACGGGCGGCACCGTGAGCTGCTGGATCGACTTCACCCGCGACGGCGACTGGGGCGACGCCGGCGAGCAGATCGTGACCAACCAGGCGATCGCCGCCAGCACCGTCACCTCCCGCACCTTCTTCGTCCCCGTGGGCTCGCCCCAGGGCAACGCCCCCGTCCGCTGCCGCATCAGCTCACAGACGGGGCTGGGCGTCACCGGCCAGGCGAACGACGGCGAAATCGAGGACCATCCGGCCGCGGTCGGCGTCGAAGATCCCGAGATCGGCGTGGCCAAGCGGGTGGTGAGCATCGTCCGCGAAGGCGGCACGCTCTACCAGGTCGTGTTCGAGATGCGGGTCGAGAACCTCGGCAACGTGCCGCTGTCCGGAGTCCAGGTGACAGAAGACCTCGACGTGACCTTCGCAGGCGCCCTGTCGTACACCGTGCTGTCGCTCACGAGCGGCGACTTCACCGTCAACCCCGACTTCGACGGGTCCGGAGACACCGCTCTGCTCGCGGCCGGCAACCCGCTGGCCGTCGGCGGGAGCGGGATCATCACCCTCACCCTGCGCGTCGACAGCGGCGCCTTCCAGGGTCCCTATACCAACCAGGTCCGGGCGAGCGGCACCAGCCCGGCGGGCCAGATCGTGACCGACGACTCGCAGGACGGCGGTGAGACCGATCCTGACGACGACGGCGATCCGACGGACAACGATGATCCGACCGTGTTCGAGCTGCTGATCAACATGATCGAGATCCCGACGCTCGGCGAGTGGGGCCTGATGATCATGGCGGCTCTGCTCGGGATCGCGGCCGTGATGAAGCTCAGGATGTGAGGCACGGTAGAGTTGGGCTCCAATGACGCATTGGAGCCCGCTCGACCTCCTCCCCGGGTTGTATGTCGCCGTCCTGGCGGCAGCGCTCGGGCTGGCGCTGCGGCGGTGGTTCGATCCCGTCCCGCGGCGCTGCTGGATCTCCTGGAGCATTGCGCTCCTCGTCCTCTTCGGCCCGGCCCTCTTCGGAGGCCGGGTCCTGCTGTCTCTGGGCTACCTCACGAAGATCCCGCCCTACCGGCTCCTCTGGCAGGGGCCGGAGCCCCCGCCGGGCAACCTGCTGCAGAGCGACACGATGCTCCAGATCACCCCGTGGACGATGCGGGTGAAGGAGGCGTACGCCGCGGGCGGTTGGCCGCTCTGGAACCACCTCTCCGGAGCCGGCGAGCCGCTGCTCGGCAACCCCCAGACCCAGGCATGGCAGCCGCTGATCTGGCCCTCCCTGGTGCTCCCGGTGCAGCAGGGGCTGGTGGTCACGGCCGCGGTGAGGGTCCTGACGGCCTTCGCCTGCCTCTACCTCCTCCTCCGCCGGCAGGGGATCTCGGAGAATCCGTCGCTGGCCGCGAGCCTCGCCTACGGATTGGGAGGCGGGCTGATCCTCTGGCTCAACTGGCCTATGGCCAACTCGGCCGCGCTGCTCCCGCTGCTCTTCTACGGCATCGTGATCGTGGACCAGCGGGGCGCCGGGCGGGACCGTGCGCTCCTGGCCCTGGCCGTGATGGCGTTCCTCTGCGCGGGGCACCCCGAGACCATCCTTCACGGTGGAATCCTGGCCACGGCGTTTGCCCTCTCCCGTCTGCGAAAGCAGGCGCTGCTGGCGTGGACCCTGTCCGCCGTGGTGGGCGCGGCCCTGGCGGCTCCCGCCCTGCTCACAGCGGCCGGCTATCTCCCTCAGAGCCTCCGGGTCTCCCTTCTCGCCTCGAGAGAGAGCCGGATCGCGGCACAGGACCCCTTCGCGGGGATGAGTGCGAGGGCCATCTCCCAGCGCCTAGTGCCCGTGGCCGCTCCGAACGCTTACGGCAACAGCCGCTTCGGGGAGTACTGGGGGGAGAGCAACAGCAACGAGGACGCCGCGGCCTTCATCGGCACCGCCGCCGTGCTGGCCGCCCTGCTCGCCTTCGGTCCGGCAAGCCGGCGCTTCCCGCAGGAGCGACTGATGATGGCCGCGTCGGTCGTGGCCCTGGTGGTGCTCGCCCGTCCGCCCGGCCTGGACCAGTTGCTGAACGCGCTGCCCGTGCTGCGCAGCTCCCTTACCTTCCATCACCGGGTGCTGCTGACGCTGGCCTTCTGTCTCGCCTACCTGGCCGCCTGCACCTGGGAGCGTCTGGTATCTCGAAAGAGACTGGTCGGGGCGGCGCTGGCCCTCGGAGCGCTAGTGGTGTGGGCGTACCTGGCGCATCCCGGTCCGGAGCTGGAAGGTCTGCGGAGGGCCTCGCTCGCGGTGCAGATCGGCGCGCTAGTCCTGTCCGTGGTTGTCCGGAAACCGTGGGTCCTGGCAGGGATCGTGGGCGCCGAGCTGCTCTTCTTCCACGTGCCAGTCAACCCGTCGGTCCCGGCGCGGCTCTTCTACCCGGAGACGCCGCCGGTGCGCTTCGTGCGGGAGCGGCTCGATCCCTGGCTGCGGATGTCCGGGCTCGGTCCTGCCATGCGGGCGAACATCCCCTCCGTCTACGGTCTCGCGGACCCGCGCTCCTCCAATCCAGCCAAGCCCGCGGCCTACATCGAGGCCACGTCGCGGATCAACCTCACCCCCGGCCGCGCCACCGACGGCTTCGGGGAGCCGCACGACCCGCTCTATCAGCTCCTGGGAGTGCGCTACCTGGTGACGCCGCCCGACTCCCCACTGCCGGGTCCCTGGAAGCTGGCCCTGAGCGACCCGAGCGGCTGGGTCTACGAGCGCCCGGCGCTGCCGCGCCTCTTTCTGCCGAACGCCACCCTCCCCTGCTCCGAAGGGACCCCGTGGTCCGGCTGCACCAGGCCGATCCGTAACTTCCGGCGAGAGGCCGCGGTCCGCGGTGAGGCCTGGTCCGCCGCCTCGCCGCGGGCTTCGGGATTGGAGCTGGGGACTCTGCGCCCCACCTGGCTGCGGGCGCGGGCGCGGATTGCCGAACCGCGCCTGCTCGCTTCGAGCCTCTACCAGGATGGGGGGTGGCACGTCCTGTGGGATGGGGAGCGGCAGCCGGCGACGCTCGCGAACGGTCCCTTCGTCGCCGCCTGGCTGCCGCAGGGGGATGCCACGCTGGACCTCCTCTACCGTCCCCGGGGCTTTCTTGGAGGGATGCTCCTCGCCGCCCTCGCCCTCACCGCGGCGGCGGTGCTGTGGCTCCGGGCACCGCGGCGCCCACAGTTGTGAGCTGTCCCCGGCGGGGACGCTCTGTACGCGCCGGGGACGGCTCACAACCCACGGGGAGAGCCCGCAATCGCCGGTTGCATCGCGTACGCGAAGGGTAGAGGGCCAAACCCTGCGGGTAGAAGCCGCTCCCCGCCGGGGACGAGGCGCACGGGCTGGGGACGGGGCCGTACCCGGTGGGTAGCTGCCATACCCTGCGGGTAGCTGCCCGTACCCGGCGGGTATGGAGCGCCCCCGGCGGGTAGGAGGCCGTACCCGGCGCGTACAAGCCGTCCCCGGCGGGTAGAGGGTCCTACCCTGCGCGTGGAGGCCGTACCCGGCGGGTACGAGGCGCCCCCGGCGGGGACAGAGCGTCCCCTGCCCGTACAGCTAGTACCTCGTCACGGCACGATTGATGGATGAGGATGTTGTAGGGGAGGGGCTTGCCCCCTCCCGGGCGGGGGAAGTCCCCGCCGAGAGATCGCATTCGGAGCTTCCGCCCACCCGGGAGGGGGCAAGCCCCTCCCCTACAGGAGAAGGCTACCCGTCAATCGGAGTGTGACGAGGTACTAGGGGCAACTGTCGTCGGGGTCGATGCAGACGTACTCGTCATCCCCCACCAGGCAGGCCTTCTTGTCGTCCGGACAGATCTTGCGGGGCTTGGGGCACTTCTCATCCAGGCCCACACAGGTCCATTCGTTCTGCCCGATCTGGCAGGTCTTCTTGTCGTCCGGGCAGATCCCCCGGCTCTTCTCCGCCCCCTCCGCGCCTGCAACCGTGAGCGCCAGCACCAGCAGCAGGCACACCTTTCCCAATGCTCTCATCGAGGTCTCCTTTCGGGCTTGTGAGCCTCTCCGGCTCGGATTCGGGCACTCTGTGCGGGAAGGTGGCGGGCTATTTCACCTTGCGACACGGAAAGAGAAGCGGGCGACCGGAACGGCGGCCTGCTCCACCCGGAGCCGGTAGTCGCCCGGCGCGAGCAGGGAGGAGTCCAGGCCGATGGCCAGGCCTCCCGAGGGGGACGGACGGAGACCCTCTCCCGTCCAGACGGCGCCTCCGCCCTGGCGCTCCAGGATGGCCCGGCAGGTTTCGGACACGGTGAGATCGAGATCGAGGGCAAGGACGATCCACTGTGGGGTGGGCGGGAGCGTGATGCGCTGGGACGGCTCGCCCGCGGCCGGGCCGGACCGGACGGGCACCAGCGTGACGAGCCAGGCGCCGGACGCCAGCGGACGCCGCGTCCGCCCGGCCTCTTCCTCCAGCCGGCCACGCGCCTCCCTCTCCTATTTCAGGATGCCGGACAGGCGCGCCCTCTCCTCCTCCAGCCGGGCGCGCAGCGACTCGGCCACCGCCGCCTGTTGCACCTCCTCCGCGCCGGCCCGATCGAGCCGGGCCCGGGCCTCCTGCAGGTCGCGCTCCAGCCGGATCGAACGCACGGCGAGCAACGCGGAGGCGGCGAGCAGGACCGCGAAGGCCGAGCCCAGAACCAGGCCCCGGCGCGAGCGCAGGAACACGGCCAGCACTCCCATCAGTCCCGCCGCGTCCTCGGCGGCGACCTGCCGGAAGCCGCGCTGGAACTTCTCGGCCAGCTCCAGGCGCCGGAGGCACTCGGCGCAGGTCACGTAGTGATCCTCGAAGAGGTCCGCATCCGCCTCGGACAGCCGTCCCTGGACGTAGCGGTCCACCATCTGATGCTCCTGGATGTAGTCATGGTCCATCGGACCACCCCGCTCTTTCGCTCTTCGGCCCTTCCCGGCGCAGGGCGGCGAGCCGGCGGTCCTCCGCCTCCTCGACCAGCTTGCGGAAGCGCTCCCGCGCCCGGAACAGGACCAGGTTGAAGTTCAGGCTGCTGAGGCCGAGGTCGCGGCAGATCTCCTCTTTCTCCTCCTCGGCGATGTAGAAGCGGTACAGGAGCTGGCGGTCCCGCCGCGAGCGGAGCTCCCCGAGCACCCTTCGGACCAGGCCGGCCTCCTCGGTGCGGATCACCTGCGCGAGCTGGCTCTCCCCCGGGTCCGCGGGCTCGACGGTCCCGTCGTCCATGCTCTCCCACCGCCCTCCCCGGCGGTGCTCGGCCCGCGCCAGGTTCTTCGCGGTCGCGCGCAGGAAGCCGCCCAGCTTCTCGGGCTCGCGCAGCTCGCCAGCCCGGACCCTGCGCAGAGCCACGCGGAAGGTCTCCTGGAGGAGGTCCTCGCTCAGCACGGGATCGCCCGTGATCTTGCGCAGCAGGTAGGAGAGACCGTTGCCGTACCGGGCCACGAGCTCGGCCTCGGCTCCGGGGTCGCCCGCCCGGATCCTCTCCACCAGCGTGACCGGGTCGTCCACGGCCGGATTGTCCCCGGTCATCGGCCCTCTCCGATCAGGATGAACGAGGCCCAGTGATAGGGCTCGCTCCAGCCGCGGCGGGCGCGGACCGCAAGCTGGGCCTCGCGCAGCGCCGCGGCCGGCGCCGCCCCCCGCTCCAGGAAAGCGCGGTAGAACGCGGTCATCAGCTCCGCCGTGGCGCGGTCCGGGACCTGCCAGAGGCTGGCCACCACGTTGCGGGCGCCGGCATCCAGGAAGCCTCGGCTCAGGCCGACCAGCCCCTCGCCCCGGATCTCCCTTCCCAGAGCGGTCTGGCAGCCGCTCAGCACCACGAGGTCAGCGGCCAGGGAAAGGCCGTGGAGATCGGGAAGGCGCAGGAACCCATCCTCGGGACGGCCGGATTCGTCCAGCAGGGAGAGGACGATCCCGGACAGCTCCGGGTGCTCGCCGTGGAAGGTGCCGTGGGTCGCGAAGTGGAGGACGCGGAAGTCGGAGAGACGGCCCTGGGTGACCAGGGACCGGCGGGCCTGGAAGTCGAGCGCCAGGAGCGCACCTGGCGCCAGGGAGGCGATGGCTTCGGCCTCCCGCCGCGACGAGGTCAGGCGGTCGAAGAGAGGAAGACCCTCTCCTCCGCTTCGGGTCGCATCCGCCGAAGCAGGAGCCTTGCCGCCGCGCATCCGCGGGTCCCGGGGATCGAAGACGGGGTCGGCGAGCACGGCCACGCTCCTGGACGCCGGAGGACGGGAGGAGAGCGCCTTGCGCTGCGCCGCCAGGAAGGAGGCGGACGGCAGCGTCACCACCTCGTGGCGGACCAGGAGGGGCTCTCCCGAGAGAGGCAGCGCTCCAAACGGAAGGTAGTGCAGCGCGCCGTCCGGGACGATCACCAGGCGCTGCCCCGCCAGGCGGCCGGCCACCGGGCCGAGGAGAACGCGGCTCATCTCGGAGGCGCTGCCGTCCTCGGCAGCGCCCAGGATGCTCCACCGCCGGTAGACGCTCGTGGCCAGCTCCTCGATTTCCTCCCGGCCGGGCAGCTCGAAGAGCTCCACGGAGGAGGCCGAGACCGCCCACAGCGCGCTGCGCTTCTCGCCCAGGGCGTACTCCAGGAGGAGGGCGCCGCCGTCGAGCAGCTCCTGGACCTCGGGGGCGCTCCACGGCTCCGCACCCCGCCGGCCGATCTCCCCCTCGACGAGCTGCAGCTCCAGGAGGACGGCCTCCAGCTCCCTCTCGACATCGCGGCGCCGCTCCGCGGTGGCATCCGAGGCCAGGAGGGCGAGCCGGCGCATCTCCTTGGCACCGGCCCGTTCCCTCAAAAGCTGCCGGCGGCGCCCCAGATCCGGGTCGGTCCCGGGCGGCAGGTCGTCGCCGGTGGCGCCGAGCAGGTCGAGCAGGCTCCGCGCCCGGGAGCGCTCGCTCACCTCCAGGGCCGCCCGGTCGTGACCCGCCGCAGGATGGAGCCGGTGGAGGTCCAGGCGCACGTCGATGGCCAGCTCGTAGGCACCGCGCCGGGCCGCGAGGTACGAGGCGCGCAGCTCCGGCGAGCCGATGCGCGACCGCAGCTCCTCGATGCGCTCGAAGGCCGAGTCGAGGCGGGCGAGGGCCTCGGCCGGCCTGCCGAGAGCGCGCTCCGCCCGGGCCAGTGCCACCAGGGCGCGCGCCTCGCCGGACCGGTCGCCCGCGGCGCGCAGCAGGTCCAGGGCGACGGACAGCGACTCCGCGGCCGGGCCGGGCTGATCCAGCGAGATCCGGGCTTCGGCGGCCGAGACGAGAGCCCGGCCCCTGCCCGCCGGATCGCCCTCCTGCCCGCGGATCGCCAGGGCCTCCTCGAAGCGCGTCAGGGCCTCCGCCGGCTCGTTCCGTCCGGCGTGGACAGAGCCCATCTGCTCCAGGGTCGCGGCCCGTCCGAGCCGGTCGCCCAGCGACTCCCGCAGCAACAGCGCCTGGCGGAAGAGGTCCAGTGCCTCGGCCGGCTCACCGAGCCGGTCGCGGACGATCCCCAGGTTGTGCAGCGTGACGGACTCTCCTCTCCGGTCCCCGGCTTCACGGCGCCGGGCGAGAGCCTCCTCCAGCAGGCTCAGCGCCCGGCGGGGCTCTCCCATTCCCAGGTAGGCCGTGCCGAGGCCGTTGAGAGCTGTGCCCTCGCCGCGGCGATCTCCGGCCAGCCGAAAGAGATCCAGGGCCTGGCGGTACCCGGAGAGAGCCTCCTGCACCTCTCCCAGGTTGCGATGGACCACCGCCAGGTTGAAGAGAAGCCGGGGCTCCTGGCTTCTGGAGCCGGTCTGCCGCAACAGCTCCAGGGCTTCGCGGTAGCCCTCCAAGGCGCGGCGCGGCTCGCCCAGAAGGTCCCAGACGCCCGCCAGGTTGTTGCGGACGAGCGCCGCCTGGGCCAGATCGCCGCCGGCCTGAAACAGGCCGGCGGCAGGCTCGTAGTGCTCCAGGGCCTGGCGCAGCTCGCTCTGGCCGTGGTCCACGAGGCCAAGGTTGTTGAGCGCCTGGGCCTCACCATGACGGTCGCCGAGACCCTGCCAGCCGGTCAGGGCGCGACCGTACGCTTCGCGGGCCGGCTCCGGCCGGCCGGCTTCCGCATGGACATAGCCGATCTCGTTCCAGGCTTTGGCTACCCCCGCAGCGTCGCCCTCGGCCTCGAAGCGAGTCCGCGCCCGCTCCAAGGCCTCCAGCGCGGACCCGGGCTCATTCAGGAGACGGTGGAGGACTCCCAGGAGGAGAAGCGTCCTGCCAGGCTCCTCCCCGGTTTCGCGCCCGGTTTTGCGCCAATACGCGAGCGCCCGGCCAGCCTCCTCCGCGGCCGATCGCCACGCGTCGCGTCCCCCCTGGCGGAACAGGTCCGCGGCGCGGGTGGCCGCGAGCTCGGCCGCCGCCCGGCCGGCTCCCTCCGGCAGCTCGCTCACCTTGAGCCGGTAGCTGCCGGTGATCGTCCCGCGGCTCCGGGCGAGAACGACGAGGAGGTGATCGCCAGAGCTCTCCGGCCGGACCGCCAGCACCTCCTGTCCGCGGACGTCGTTCGGGCTGTCCACCCAGGCCAGCACCCGGCCGTCCGGAGCTTCGATCCGGACCTCCAAGTCGATCCCGCGCTGCTCCGCGACGGCGAGCAGCACGCGGCCGGCCGCAGCATCCAACCGGTATGCGTGCTCCTCCCCCGAGGCGAGCAGGCGCTCCACCGGCGAACCGGGAACGAGTGAAGGCAGAACGCCCCCTGTTCCCCCCGCGAGGGGAATCAGGACGGCGATGGCAGAAACGATTCGGCTCCGCAGCCTTCTTCACTCCCAGTCCGGAGGGTCTTTCGGCGGCTGCTCCTCGGCCACCCAGACGCCGGTACCTCCGGGATCGGCGCCGCCGGAAGGGTGCTCGTGAACCTGGCCGCAGAGAAGCCTCAGCGCCTTTTCATCCTTGCCAGGGCAGAGTGTCATGACGAGCAGGAACGGCCTTTCCTCGTCATCGAAATCGCCCCGGACCGAGGGCGTAGCGCCGGGGATCGTCACCTCGGGGAGCTCCCGGTCGAAGAGCTTTCTCGGCGGCTGACCATCCAGCTTCAGCACGAAGTCGAACCGGGAGCTCTGCTTGACCGGCTTGATCTCGAGGCGGGAGTGGACAGGGAAAATAGGGCTGCTGCTGGCGGCGATCTTCCACTGCACAGGGAAGACGGGCTTGGTCATGGCTCCTCCGAAAGGTTCTGTGGAATCCTACACCCACGCTCCTCTTCCTTCAGGCACTCTGTGCCGGGAGGAGGCCAGCTATTTCAGGTCGAGGAGGGATCTACGCGTTCAGCCGGTCCGGTCATAGCTACATCGAGATCGAGCCCTTGCGGAACTCGGTCTTCGCGAGGTGGACGTTGATCAGAACCGGAGTGCCGGCCCGGGCCGTACGCACGGCCTCTTCCAGGACCGCCGGGATGTCCTCCCCACGGCTCAGGAGCAGGCCCCGGCCACCGTAGCCTTCGGCCACCTTGTGATAGTCCGTGCGGGCCAGGACGGTGCCCACGTCGTCCTTGAGGATCTCGACCTGCTCGCGGGCGATCTGCGTCCATCCGGCGTCGTTGCCGACGACCGCGATGACCGGGATGCCGTGGCGGGCGAAGGTGTCGAACTCGGCGAGGCTGTAGGCGACCGAGCCGTCGCCGTAGAGGATCCAGACGTCCGCGTCCGGCCGGCAGAGCTTGGCGCCGAGGGCGAAGCCTCCGCCCACGCCCAGGGTTCCAAATACTCCGGGGTCGAGCCAGGAGAGCGGCCGGCGGGGGCTCAGTATGTAGGACGCGGTGGCCACGAAGTCGCCGCCGTCCACCACGAGCACGCTGTCATCCGCAAGGGTCCGCTCCAGCTCGCGGAAGAGCTGGATGGGATTGACGAGGCCGCCGTCGGACCCGCTGGTCTGCGCGTCGATCTCCTTCTCACGCTCCCGGTCCCGGGCGCGCAGCGACTCCAGCCAGTCGGTGGCGCGGCCTCCGCCGTCCATCGTGCCCGCGATCCCCTTGAGCAGGAGGCCGGGATCGCCGTGGACCGCGAGGTCGGGCTTGCGGTTCTGCCGCAGGTCCTCCTCGCTCCGGTTCACCGAGATCAGGAAGGCCTTGCGATTGACGTGGCGTCCGTAGTCCAGGCGGAAATCGTTCGGGATGCCGGCAAGGAGGACGACGTCCGCCTCCCGCAACGCCTCCTTCCGCTTGTGCCGGAGCTGCAGCGAGCTCCCGTGTCCGAGCAGGCCCCGGGCGCCGCCCGCGAGGTAGACCGGCACGCCAATGGAATCGATCGCCCGCGCCAGCTCGTCCACACCGGCCGTGTCGAGCGTGACCTGGCTGCCCAGCACGAGCACCGGGCGCTTCGCCTTGCGCAGCTTCGCCGCGGCCTTGCGGATCAAGCCGCGATCCACGGGAGGCGGGGAAAGCTGGGGCGCCGGCCGAGCATCCCGCGATGACCGGCTCCCCTCGCCGAAGACGCGGGTGAGGTGGCGGTTCAGGTACATCCGCAGAGCGGCGCCGGCGAGCCCGCCGCCCTTCCCGGCTGCCATGTACCAGCCGCGGACCAGCTCCTGGTCATAGAGGAGGTCCACCGGCAGCTCCACGAAAACCGGCCCGGGCACCCCCGTGCGGGCCTCCACGAAGGCGCGCTCCAGAGCGGGCACCACGTCCCGCACCCGCGCCACGGTGGAGGCCCACTTCACGTGCGGCGCGAACAGGGCCATCTGGTCGATGTCCTGGAGCGCCCCCTTGCCCTTGAGGAGCGTGGCCGCGGCGCCGCCTAGCACCACCACCGCCGACTGCGCGAGCTGCGCGTTCTTGACCGCGGTGATCGTGTTCGTGACGCCGGGGCCGGCCGTGACCGCGGCCACGCCCGGCACGCCGGTCAGGCGGAACACGGCATCCGCGGCGAAGACGGCGTCCACCTCGTGGCGGACGTCCACCACCCGGATGCCGAGCCGCTTGGACCCGACCAGGATGGGGGAGATGTGGCCCCCGCAGAGAGTGAAGAGGAACCGCACCCCCTGCGCCTGCAGCACCGCCGCGACCCGATCGCCTCCGTTCATGCTCCCTCCGCGCCAAAGACGTGATGGGCGAGCGTGACGCAGCGGAAGTCGCCCGTCATCACGGCCTCGCCATCCCGGAGCACCTCGACCCGCACCCGGCTCTTGCGGCCCTCGCTCTCGTCAATTCGCGCCTCGGCCACCAGCCGCTCCCCCACCGCCACCGGCTTCAGGAAGCGGACTTCCGCTCCCGCGAGCACCACGTGGGGATGGTTGACCGCGAGCATCGCCGCGTAGTCGGCGAGGCCGAACACGAATCCGCCATGGATGAGGCCGCGCTCGTCCGCAGCCATCTCGGGCAGGCCAGTGAAGGCCACGCGGGCGGTGCCTTCGCCCAGCTCGAGCGGCTCGCCGCAGAGCCGCCGGTTGATGGAGGGGTGGGTGTTGGGCTCCATGAGAGAGGGGATTATAGAGTGGAGAACCTCACCCCCTGTCCCCCTCTCCCATCTCCCACCCCCCGACCCCGGGAGAGGGGGAACGTGACTGAAGCAGTTTTGCCTCACGTTCGGGCACGGCAGCCCCAGATACGTCCCCCCTCTCCCGGCGGGGGATGGGTGGGAGATGGGAGAGGGGGACAGGGGGTGAGGTCTTGATACCCTTCCCTCCCATGTCCCTCGAAGCCGACCTCCGCCGCGCAGTCCGAGGAGAGGTCCGCTTCGACGCCGGCAGCCGCGCGCTCTACGCCACGGACGCCTCCAACTACCGGCAGGTGCCCATCGGGGTGGTTCTCCCCTGGGACTTGGACGACATCCTCGCTACGGTCGAGGTCTGCCGGCAACACGGAGCCCCCCTGCTCGGGCGCGGTGCCGGGACCAGTCTCGCCGGGCAGGCTTGCAACGTGGCCGTGGTGCTGGACTTCTCCCGCCACCTGAACCGCATCCTGGAGGTCGACCCCGAGCGGCGCATCGCCCGGGTCGAGCCGGGGGTCGTCCTCGATGATCTCCGGCGCGCGGCAGGAAAGCATGGCCTGACCTTCGGCCCGGACCCGGCCACCCACGCTTGGTGCACCCTCGGCGGGATGATCGGCAACAACTCCTGCGGCGCCCACTCCCTCACGACCGGACGGACCTCCGACAACGTCGAGGAGCTGGATGTCCTCACCTATGGCGGGCTGCGGCTCCGGGTCGGCGCGACTTCCGGGGAGGAGATCGACCGCATCGTCCGCGCAGGGGGCAGGCGGGGGGAGATCTACGGCGGATTGCGCTCTCTCCGGGACCGCTGCGCCGGTCTGATCCGCGAGCGCTTTCCTCCGATCCCGCGGCGCGTCTCCGGCTACAACCTCGACGAGTTGCTCCCCGAGAAAGGCTTCCACGTGGCGCGGACGCTCGCCGGGACCGAGGGGACCTGCGTCACGTTCCTGGAGGCCACGGTCCGCCTGGTGCCCGCGCCCCGGTCCCGCGTCCTCCTCGTCCTCGGCTATCCGGACATCTTCTCCGCCGCCGATCACGTGATGGAGATCCTGGAGGCCGGCCCCATCGGACTGGAGGGGATGGACCGCTTCCTCGTGGAGAACGACTTCACCCGCCACTCCTACCGCGAGGTCCTGGCGAGCCTCCCGTCCGGCGGCGCCTGGCTCCTGGTGGAGCTCGAGTCCGTGGAAACGGCCCGGCGCCTGGCCGCCCGACTGCCCGACGCGTTGGTGATTGAAGACCCGGCTGGACAGGCGGCGGTCTGGTCCGTGCGCGAGGCCGCGGTGGGGACGACCTCCCGCGATCCAAGGCTGGGCGATGCCTGGCCTGGGTGGGAGGATGCCGCCGTCCCTCCCTCCCGGCTCTCCGCCTACCTGCGCGAATTCAAGGCGCTGCTCGGCCGCTTTGGCTATGGCGCGGCACTCTACGGCCACTTCGGGGAGGGCTGCCTTCACGCCCGCATCAACTTCGACCTCGCCACGTCCGAGGGAGTGAAGAGATACCGCGCCTTCCTGGAGGAGGCCGCCGACCTCGTCGCGAGCCACGGCGGCTCGCTCTCCGGAGAGCACGGGGACGGCCAGGGCCGCGCAGAGCTCCTCCCCCGGATGTTCGGTGAGGAGCTTTGCCAGGCGTTCCGCGAGCTCAAGTCGCTCTGGGACCCGGACGGCCGGATGAACCCGGGCAAGGTCGTGGACCCGCTCCCCCTCGATTCCGATCTCCGCCTCCGGACACCGCTGCCGGACACCGCCTTCGCCCGCGACGTGCTCCGCTGCGTCGGGGTCGGCCGCTGCCGGAGGGAAGGGGGCGGGGTCATGTGCCCGAGCTGGCAGGTGACTCAGGAAGAGAAGCATTCGACCCGAGGACGCTCCCGGCTCCTTTTCGAGATGCTGAGCGGCGAGGTGATCGCGGACGGCTGGCAGAGCAAAGAGGTCCACGAGGCCCTCGACCTCTGCCTCTCCTGCAAGGGGTGCAAAAGCGACTGCCCTGCCGGAGTGGACATGGCGGCCTACAAAGCCGAGTTCCTCCATCACCATTACCAGGGAAGACGAAGGCCGGTCCAGGCGTACACCCTCGGGCTCGTCCACCGCTGGGTGCGGCTGGCTTCTCTGACGCCGGGGCTCGCCAACCTCCTCGGCAGGACCGTCACGGTCAAACGTCTCGCCGGGATCGATCCACGCCGCACCGTCCCCTCCTTTGCCCGCCGGACGTTCCGGTCCTGGTTTGCCAGACATCCGGGAAGGGAGGATGGTCCCCGGGTCCTCCTCTGGCCCGACACCTTCACGAACCATTTCCAGCCGGAGATCGGGGTCGCCGCGGTCCGGGTCCTGGAGCGTGCCGGGTTCCGCGTCGAGATCCCTCCTCCCGGCCTCTGCTGCGGCCGGCCTCTCTATGACTTCGGGATGCTCGACCTCGCCCGCCGGCAGCTCCGGGAGATCGTGGATGCCTTGCCTCGGGGAGTCCCGATGGTCGGGCTGGAGCCGAGCTGCGTGGCGGTGTTCCGCGACGAGATGCGGCAGATCTTTCCGGATGGGCCGGAGATGCTCACGCTGGCCGAACTGCTGGGAAAGACCCCTCCCCTGCCCTCCCCTGCTGCGCAGGAGAGGGAGCCCCCTCCCGTGCTGGTCCAGGCTCATTGCCATCACCATGCGGTCATGGGATTGGGTGCCGACCGGCGGCTGCTGGAGCAGCTCGGGATCGAGGCGCGCTTTCTCGAAGGTTGCTGCGGTATGGCGGGCGCGTTCGGATTCGAGCCGGGGCACTACGAGGTGTCCATGGCCTGCGCCGAGCGGGCTCTCCTTCCGGCGATCCGTTCGGCGGCCCCGAATACCATCGTGCTCGCCGACGGCTTCAGTTGCCGCGAGCAGATCGCCCAGGCCACGGGCCGACGAGCTCTCCACCTCGCCGAGCTGCTGTCGGAGGGCTGAAAATTTTTTGACGCGCCAAATTGGCGCCGAACACGTCTACAAAAAATTCAGCGCGCCGAATTTTTTGTAGACGCGTTGAAAATTTTTTCGGCGCGCTAGATTTTGGTTCGGCGTGCCAATTTGCCGTTCAGCCCGTCGAAATTAAATTCAACGCGCCAATTTGCCGGTAGACACGCTGAAAATTTTTTTGGCGCGTTGGATTTCCAGCAGGCGCGTCAAAATTCATTTCGACGCGTCCCCAAAAAATTTGGCGCGCCTGCGGAATTTTCGGCGCGTCCCCGGCGGGAGAGACCCTTCCTTCCCCGCGCAGGCGGGGAGAGGGCCTCCTCCTCTCACTTCTCGTCCATGAACGGATAGCGGAAGTCCGTCGGCGGGACGAAGGTCTCCTTCATCGCCCGCTGCGAGACCCAGCGCACCAGGTTCAGCATCGAGCCCGCCTTGTCGTTCGTGCCCGACGCCCGGGCGCCGCCGAAGGGCTGCTGGCCCACCACCGCGCCGGTCGGCTTGTCGTTGATGTAGAAGTTCCCGGCCGCGTTCCGCAGCCGCCGCGCGAGGTGCTCGATCGTGCCCCGCTCCTCGGCGAAGATGGCGCCGGTCAGAGCGTAGGGGCTCGTCGTGTCGACGAGGTCCAACGTCTCCTCCAGCTTCAGGTCGTCGTAAACGTAGACCGTCAGCACCGGTCCGAAGATCTCGTGCGTCATCAGCCGGGACCGCGGGTCCTTCGACAGCACCACCGTAGGCTCGATGAAGTAGCCCTCGGACTTGTCGCCGTTGCCGCCGGACAGGATCTCGAAGTCGCTGGAGCCCTTCGCGTGGTCGATGAAGCCCATGATCCGGTCGAAGGACGGCTCGTCGATCACCGCGGCCATGAAGTTGCGGAAATCCAGCGGCGAGCCCATCTTCACCTCTTTGAGCTGGTCCACGAGCATCTCCCGCACCCGCGGCCAGAGCGAGCTCGGGACGTAGGCCCGCGAGCCCGCGGAGCACTTCTGCCCCTGGTACTCGAAGGCGCCGCGCACCAGGGCGGTCACGTAGGACGGCACGTCCGCCGACGGATGGGCGAAGATGAAGTTCTTGCCGCCGGTCTCCCCCACGATCCGCGGGTAGGTCTTGTACTTGGGGATGCTCTCGCCGATCGTCTTCCACATCGACTGGAACACCGGGGTCGAGCCCGTGAAGTGAATGCCCGCGAAGTCCTCGTGCGCGAGGACCGGGTCGCCCACCTTGCTCGCCTTGCCGGGCAGGAAGTTGATCACGCCGTCCGGCAGCCCCGCGGCTTGGAGCAGCTTCATGATGTAGTAGTTGGAGAACACCGCGGTCGAGGCCGGCTTCCACAGCACCGTGTTGCCCATGAGGGCCGGGGCCGTGGGCAGGTTGCCGCCGATCGAGGTGAAGTTGAACGGCGACACCGCGAAGACGAACCCCTCCAGCGCCCGGTACTCCGCCCGGTTCCAGACGCCCGGGGGGGACCAGGGCTGGTCGACGTACAGGTGGCGCATGTAGTAGGGATTGAAACGCCAGAAGTCGACCATCTCGCAGGCGGAGTCGATCTCGGCCTGGAACACGGTCTTCGACTGGTTGAGCATGGTCGAGCCGTTGAGCGTGTCGCGCCACGGTCCCGCCAGCAGATCGGCGGCCCGGAGCAGGACTGCCGCGCGCGCCTCCCAGCTCGTCTCCGACCAATCGTGCCAAGCATCCTTCGCAGCCTGGGCCGCGGCTGCCACTTCGGCGGCGCCGGCCTGGTGATAGCGGGCCAGCACCTTCTTGTGGTCGTGCGGGCACACGGCGGTAGCCAGGTCGCCGGTGCGCACCTCGCGCCCGCCGATGATGACCGGGATCTCGATCTCTTCGGACAGCATCTCGTCCAGGCGCTTCTTCAGGGATTTCTTCTCGGCCGACCCCGGGCCATAGGAGCGGACGGGCTCGTTACTCGGGGGGGCGAGGGAAAAGATCGCATTCGACATGCGGCAAGACTCCTCAAGGATGCGTCTTCCGCGGCCGCGCGGCCGCGGAAGACGGTGGCGATGGTATCAGCGGAGGGCGGCCCAGGCGAAGAGGAGGAAGCCGACGATCATCAGCGTGCCGCCTATGGGGGTGATCGCCCCGAGAACCCGGGGTCCGCCCAGGGCCAGGGCCGCGACGGTCCCGCTGAAGATCACGCTCCCCAGGAGGAGGCACCACCCGGCGGCGTCCACCCGTCTTGCACCCGGCTGACCGTAGAGGCCGACCAGGATCAGGGCGAACGAGCCATACATGAGGTACCGCGCCGCCGTTTCCCAAAGCTCCAGGGCCCGGGGATCGAGCCGCGCGGCGAGCGCGTGAGCCCCAAACGCCCCCAGCACCACCGAAAGGGCGCTCCCGAGAGCGCCGAGGAAGATCCAGTTCATGGCTTCCCTCCCGGCCGCGGAGCCTATCACCGGGCATCCCCCGGTTTTGAGATAATCCCTGCCGAGGGAAAGCAGATGGAAGAGGAGATCCTCCGCAGGAAGGCAGCCGTCGAAGCGCAGCACGGTCCGTGGACGGCGCACAACGTCCGGCTGTGCGGCTCCGTGTGGACGGTGAAGGAAGGGGTAGTGAACTTCGACGAGAAGATGCGCCGGGCCATTCAGATCGCCCACGACTTCTTCGGGCCGGATCTCTCAGGCCTGAACGTCCTCGACCTCGGCGCCGGCGAGGGAGGCCTATCGCTGGAGTTTGCCCAACATGGGGCCAGGGTTGTGTGCGTCGAGGGCCGCGAGAGCAACATCGCAAAGACTCGGTTCGTCGCCGAGGTCCTCGGCATCCAGGGAATCAGCTTCGTTTGCGAGGATGTGCGGAAGCTGGAGTTCAAAGGCAAGTTCGACCTGGTGCTCTGTTACGGCTTGCTGTATCACCTCGACGCCGACGGGGCGTTCCAACTGGTCGAAAAGATCCACCAGCTCGCCTCCCGGGTTGCCGTGATCGATACGCACTACAGTCTGGAGAACGAACGGAACGCGGAATTCCGTGGCGAGCTGTATTCCGGCCGGGGCTTCCAGGAGTTTGCGGACGGCGTGAGCGCCGCCGCCATGCTCAACAGCGCGTGGTCTTCGATTGGAAACATCACGTCATTCTGGTTTACGAAGCCGTCGCTGCTGAACCTTTTGAACCGGGTGGGATTCTCCACGGTCTACGAGGTCGCGAGCCCGCTCGTGTATGACTACTATGACCGGGCGACGGACGCTCGCTTCAAGTACAACGACCGCAGCACTTTCGTAGCCGTTCGCGGAGCGGACGCCCAGGTCCTTGTCTCTCCTGAAGTGAACCGGATGCAGCCGCGGCGATGGCCGGAAGATCTGGGAGAGCAGTTGGTGAAGTCCCCGGGAGGGGGATGAGAGGGCACCCGCGCGGATGCCCTCCCGGGACTACATCTCTCCCAGCTTCCGGACCGACGCGATCTTGTCCTTGGGGATCAGCAGCGCGTCGTACTTCTTCCAGGTGCCGAACTGGGCCGCCCGCTTGACGTAGTCGTCCTTCGAGCGGCCCCCTTCCCCGTCCCGGTGCACGTCCGCGTCATGCAGGATGATCCCCTGGTCGGTCTCGTCGTCACAGCGGCCGATGAAGATCTCCTGGCCGGTGGTGTCAACCACCACGGTGATGCCGTGGAGGTCGCTCCTGCCCTGATGGAAGGTCCCCATCGGCTAGGTCGCAGGCACCGCGCAGTGCTCGTTGAAGAGCGCCACCATGTCGCCCGCCAGGGCGTCGGCAGACCGGCTCTCGATGCGATGACGCGGGATGAAGCCGACCAGCTCGCCGTCCTTCAGGAAGGCGATGGACGGGCTGGACGGCGGAATGTCCGGGAAGTAGGACCGGGCTCGCGCCGTGGCTTCCAGGTCCTGGCCGGCGAACACGGTCACGACGCGGTCCGGACGGCGGTCGTGCTGCAGCGCCAGGCGGACGCCCGGGCGCGCCATGCCCGCGGCACAGCCGCAGACCGAGTTGACCACCAGCATGGCCGTCCCGTTCTTGTCGGCCATGAACGCGTCGACGTCCTGCGCGGTCAGGAGCTCCTTGACGCCGGCGCTCGTCAGCTCTTCGCGCATCGGCTTTACCAGTAGTGGGCTGTAAGGCACGTTCACACCTCCTTGAACGGCCGCTCCATGGCGACCGCAGTCTCTATTCTACGCCAAGCGGCGGTGCGCCTCTGGCGGGGTTCTTGCTCTACAACCATCCATCCGGGGGTCCGCCTTCCCGGAGAGGAGATCGCCATGACCCGACGAATACCCCGACGAGCCGCGTCGTTGCTTGCTGTCGTGCTTCTTGCCCTTGCCGCCATCGCTGCCATCGCTGCCATCGCTGGATGCCGCGCCAGCGAGCGCACAGAGGAGCCCCAGGCTGCGGCCAGCCCCGCTCCCACTCCGGCGCCGGTCGCCGCTGCTCCGGCCCCCACCCCGGCCATCCCTGCGACGGGGCCGATGACGGGAGAAACCCAAGTGCCGGGCCAGACCGGACCCGCTCCCGACCTGCCGCAGGACCGGCCGCTCCGCGCAGGCTTCCTGGTCGTCAACGGGGTCTACAACACCGAGCTGGCCGCCCCGTACGACGTGTTCCACCACACGCAGTTCCATACCCGGCCCGGGGTGCAGGTCTTCACGGTCTCGCCCGACGGTCGCCCCGTGACCACGTTCGAAGGGCTGAAGCTGACCCCGGACTTCTCGTTCTCCAACGCGCCGCCCATGGACGTCCTGGTCATCCCGAGCGCCCGGGGGAGCATGGACGCCGACCTCCAGAACCCGGCGCTGATCAACTGGGTGCGGACCACGGGCGGCCAGGCCCGGCACGTGCTGTCGCTCTGCGACGGTGCCTTCCTGCTTGCCAAGGCCGGGCTGCTCCAGGGGATTCCGGCCACCACCTTCCCGGAGGACTACGGACGCTTCTCGCAGATGTTCCCGGGCCTGGACCTGCGCATCAATGTGAGCTTCGTGGATGCCGGCAAGGTGATCACTTCCCAGGGCGGAGCACGGAGCTACGAGGCCGCCATGCACCTGGTGGACCGCCTCTACGGCCGGCAGGTGGCGGAGGGCATCGGCAAGGGGCTCCTGGTGCCCTGGCCGCCGGACCCGGACACGATGACCGCGCGGATCATCGAGCCGAAGACCCCTCCGGCCGCGGCTCCAGCGCCCACGCCCGCGCCGCAGGGCGCTCCGGGGCCGGGCTAACCCCCCAGCCGCTCCACGTAGGGGTGCAGCTTCTCCACGACGTTCGGGAGGTCGAGGAGCTCGACCCCCATGCCGGCCAGGAGGTTGGGGCCGAAGGCGTCGCCGGCGGGCTCGAAGCGCTGGACGACGCGGGCCCGCACGAGCACGGCCCGGGCCTGGGGAAAGGGCGGATGGAGCTCGACGTTGACCGTCTCCTGCAGGCGGCCCGGGAAGCGGGTCGAGACGAAGAGGCCGCCGTTGACGATGTCGCGCCGATAGACCTCCAGGAACTCGGCCGTGCTGAGGAAGTGGACGGAGAAGGTGCCCGAGTCCTCGGGCGGGCGGGAGATCGGCGGCGGGATAGGAGGCGAAGGGCTGGGAGCTGCAGGTTGGGGAGCGGTGGAAACCGGCTCTCCGCCCGGCTCCGGCGACTCGGGCTCCGCGACTCCATACCCCGCGGGGATCAGCTCCCGCACCAGGTCCTCGACGGACAGGAACCGGACACCCATGCCGGGCAGGCTCACATGCATCAGCTCGCCGCGGACCTTGCGCGCGTGCACCACCACCCCCTCCGCCATGAAGCCGCGGTCGGATTCGAGCACCTCGATCCGCAGGCGCGTCCCCGGCGGGAACGGGCTCCGCGTGGCGACGAACATGCCGGTCAGCGAGATGTTGGTCGTGTAGCCCGGGTAGGTGTGCGGCTCTCCGCGCTTCCAGAACTGCACCTGCACCCGCCTGGGTTTGCGAGGGCTGATCCGGTCTCTATCCATCATGCTGATCTTATATCCCGCCCGATGCTCTTGCAGGACCCTTGCCTGAGATACTCCCTGCCACTACGATTCCGACCGCCATGAAGAGCCGCATGAGAGCAGCCGTCTGTATGGAAGGGGGTGCCGTGCTCGTCGAGAGCCTTCCGCGCCCCGAGCCCGGCCCGGGAGAGCTGCTCCTGCGCCTGCGTTGCGCCGGCCTCTGCGGCACCGACCTGTTCAAGCTCCAGCACGCCACGGCTCCCTCGGGGGCGGTCCTCGGTCACGAGGTCGTGGGCACGGTGTCCGCGATCGGCCCGGGGACGCTCGGCTTCGATCTTGGCGACCGGGTCGCGGTTCCCCATCACGTGGCCTGCGGCGCATGCGACCTCTGCCGCCGCGGCAGCGAGCCTCTCTGTCCCGCCTTCCGGGAGAACCTGCTCGTCCCGGGCGGCTTCAGCGAGTGGGTCCTGGTCCGGGAGCGGGCGGTCCGCCGGGCGGCGTTCGGAATCCCGGCCCATGTGTCCGCCGAGACGGCCGTGTTCCTGGAGCCTGCCGCCTGCGTGCTGCGTGGTGTCTGGCGGGCTTGGCAAGCCCGGATGGCGGAGACGTCTCCTTCCGCCGCAGCCATCGTGGGCGGAGGCAGCATGGGACTCCTCCACCTGCTCGTCCTCAAGGCGGTCTTCCCTTCCCTCAGAGTGGCTGTCTCCGACCTCCGGGAGGACCGCCTGCAGCGCGCACTGGAGCTGGGGGCCGATGCCGCGGTCCCGCCCGGGTACAGCCGGGAGGCGGTCGACGCGCTCTCCAATGGGCTCGGCGCGGACGTGGTCTTCGACACGGCCGGAGGGCCCGAGGCGCTCGAGGCGGCCCTCGGGGCCATCCGCCCCGGCGGGACCGTCGTGCTGTTCGCCCACGCCGGGGAGGGCGAGCGGGCCGGCTTCGACCTCAACGCCTTCTTCAAGACCGAGGGCAAGCTGATCGCGACCTACTCCAGCTCCCTGGCCGAGCAGCGGGAGATCCATCGCCTGATGGTCACCGGCCGCCTCGACCCGTCCCCGCTGGTGACCCACCGGCTCCCGCTCTCCCGCTTCGACGAGGCGGTGGGCCTCGCCCGCGAGCTCCAGGCGATCAAGGTGCTGCTGGTCCCGGATGAGGAAGCCTCTTGAACGCGCCCCGCCGCCAGCGGACGGTCTTCCTGCTCGGCCCGGAGCACGTGGAGCTGCGGACCGTGCCGGTCCCCGAGCCCGGGCCGGGCGAGCTGCTGCTGCGGATCGAGGCCGCAACCACCTGCGGCACGGACGTCAAGGTCCTGCGCCGCGGCGGCCATCCCCGGATGCTGCACGTCCCCGGACCGTTCGGCCACGAGATGGCGGGCACCGTTGCCGCTATCGGGCCGGGACAGACCCGCTGGAAGGCCGGGGACCGGGTCGTGGTCGCCAACTCCGCTCCCTGCGGCGCCTGCGAGTGGTGCCTGCGGGACCGGGAGAACCTCTGCGCCCACCTGGAGTACCTGAACGGCGCCTTCGCCGAGTACCTGCTGGTGCCGCGCCGCTTCGCCGAGGTCAGCACCTACGCCCTCCCCGAGGGGCTCCCCGCGGAAGTGGGGTCTCTGGCCGAGCCTCTCGCGTGTGTGCTGCACGGCCTGGAGATCTGCGCGCTCGACCGGCCCTCCGAGGTCGTGATCTACGGCGGCGGTCCCATCGGGCTGCTCTTCGTGGACGTGCTGTCGAGCCTGCGGGCAGGGCACCACGTGGTGCTGGCCGATCCCAACGCCTCACGTCTGGAAGTGGCGCGCCAGCTCGGAGCGAGCGAGGCCGTCCAGGTGAGCCGGGATGGCGGCGAGGCCGCGCGCCTGCGCCGCTACGCCCGGGGCGGAGACGGCTTCGACCTCGCCATCGAGGCGACGGGCTCGCCTGTGGCCTGGGAGGACGCCCTGGCCTCGGCCCGCCCCGGCGGCACCGTCCTCCTCTTCGGCGGCTGCCGGCCGGGCACGACCATTCCGCTCGACACGCACCGCATTCACTACGGCGAGCTGGCCATCAAGGGCGCCTACCACCACCGGCCCGCGACCTTCGAGCGTGCACTGGAGCTGCTGGCGAGCGGCACGCTCCACCCCGAAGCGCTTCTTTCCATGGAGCGCCCCCTCGACGACCTGGAGGGTGCCCTCCGCAGCATGATGCGAAAGGAGGCGCTCAAGGTCGTGATCCGGCCGTAAGAACATCTCAGATGTAAGCTATGTAAACTTTTTCGTCCCTCCCCGGCGACCCGCTGCTATCCTGGCAGCGTCATGACTTCCCGGGAGCGCGCCCGACTCCTGCCGTTTGCCATCTCCGGCCTCCTCCTGCTCCTGCTCGCCGCACTGGCCACCCTGCAGTACCAGTGGATCGGCCGGGTGAGCACGCTGGAGCGGCAGCGCATGCACGAGAGCCTCCTCTCGGCCGGCTCCCGCTTCACCGCGGACTTCGACCGCGAGCTGACCCGGGCCTTCCTCCTCTTCCACCCCGAGCCGGCGCAGCCCGTCGATCCCGCCGGTACAGGGTTGGAGCGGGTGGCGAAGCAGTACGAGCGCTGGCGGACGGAGGCCCCCTGGCCGGACCTGATCCGGGACGTCTTCGTGGCTGAGCGGAAGGGGGACGGCACGCTCGAGCTATCCCGCTTCCTCCCTGAAGCCCGCCGCTTCGAGCCCGCGCCCTGGTCGGCCGGCTTCGAGGGGGTCCGGGCGCGCCTCTCGACCCGCTCTTCAGGGCATGCCCGCTTCCCCTTCAGCGCCATCGAAGGCGAGCTCCCCGGCGTCTGGTTTCCCTTGTCCTTCGCGCCTCCCGCGAACGGCGGCGAGGCGCTCCTCGGCCTGCGCCTGGACGAAGCTTTCCTTGCCGAAGAGGTCCTCCCCGAGCTGACCCGCCGCCATTTCGGCAGCCCGGAGGAGACCGACTACGCCCTCGCCGTCCTCGACTCCCGCGGCAGGGCGGTCTTCCGCTCTGACCCGGACGTGCCCCTGGAGGCCTTCCGGAACGCCGACCTCCGCCTGGGGATGCTGGGGCTGCGGCCGTTCCACGAGATGAGGAGCCTCTGGCGCCGCCGCGAGCCCGGGAGACGGCAGCGGTCTCTCCCGCACCGAATCCACATCGCCGCCCCGAGCCCGTCCGCTCCCGGCGAAAAGCAGAGTGATCCGGAGGATCAGGACGAACGGAGCCAGGGAGCTTGGCGCCTCGCGATCCAGCACCGGACAGGCAGCCTCGAGGCCGCGGTGGCCGGCGTCCGGAGGCACAACCTCATGGTCAGCCTGGGCATCCTCACCCTGCTCGGAGTCACCTCGGGGCTGATGGTGGTGACCACGCAGCGCGCCCAGCGCCTGGCCCGCCAGCAGATCGAGTTCGTGGCCGGCGTCACCCACGAGCTGCACACGCCGCTGACCGCGATCCGCTCGGCTGGCCAGAACCTCGCCGATGGCGTCGTGGCCGACCCCCAGCAGGTGCGGCGCTACGGCTCGCTCATCGAGCGCGAGGGCCGCCGGCTCACCGACATGGTCGGGCAGGTGCTGGAGCTTGCCGGCATCCAGGCCGGCCGCAGGACGTTCCAGGTGCGGCCGGAGGAGGTCGAGGACCTCCTGGATGGCGCGCTGGAGGACTGCCGCGTCCTCCTCGAAGAGAAGAAGGTGCGGGTGGAGCGGGAGATCCCGCCGGACCTGCCGCCGGTGCTGGCGGACAGGACTGCCCTGAGGGGCGCTCTGCGGAACCTGATCGAGAACGCGGTGCGGCATGGAGGATCGGAAGGTTGGGTCGGCCTCCAGGCCCGGGGCGCGAAGGACGGCGTCGAGATCACGGTGGCGGACCGCGGGCCGGGCATCCGCAGCGAGGACCTCCCCCATCTCTTCAAGCCGTTCTTCCGCGGCCGGGACACGGCGACGAACGGAGTCCCGGGCAGCGGTCTCGGGCTGAGCGTCGTGCGCCACGTGGTCGAAGCCCTGGGAGGAAAGGTCAGCGTAGTGTCCGGCAGCAGCCAGGGGAGCGGCATCAGCCAGGGGAGCGCCTTCACCCTCCACCTGCCGGCCGCGCCTTCCGGGGAAGGGCCGGCTTGACGGCAGGGCGCCGCATCCTCCTCGTCGAGGACGAGCCGAGCCTCGTCCTCACCGTCTCGGACCGCCTGCTCAGCGAAGGCTATATGGTGGAAACTGCGGGAGACGGTGACACCGCGCTTTCGCGGGCTCTTGCGGAGCCCTTCGATCTGATCATCCTCGACGTCATGCTCCCGGGCAGGGACGGCTTCGAGGTCTGCCGCGAGCTGCGCTCCCGCGGCTCGCAGGTCCCCGTGCTCATGCTCACGGCCCGCAGCCAGGTGATCGACCGCGTCGTGGGCTTGAAGCTCGGGGCGGACGACTACCTGACAAAGCCTTTCGAGATGATCGAGCTGCTGGCGCGCGTCGAGGCCCTGCTGCGCCGTTCCCGCGCTCCCGCGGCCCCGGCGGGGACGTACACCTTCGGCGACGTCCTCGTCGACTTCCGCCGCGCCGAGGTCTTCCGCGAGAGCGCCCCCGTGCCGCTCTCGGCGCTGGAGTTCAAGCTCCTCGCCTACTTCATCGAGAACCGCGGCGCCCTGATCACCCGCGACGAGCTGCTCGACAAGGTCTGGGGATACGACGCCATGCCCGTGACCCGCACGGTGGACGTCCACGTCGGCTCCCTGCGGCAGAAGCTGGAGCCCAATCCCTCGCACCCGGAGTTCATCCTGACCGTGCACCGGCGAGGCTACCGCTTCGCCGGCTGACAAGCTTTACATCCCTTACAAAACTCTTGCGCCGTCTTGAAGTCTGGGGTCCGGCATTGCCCTAGATTGGTCTCGATGACAGCGGGCTCCGTTTGGAGCCTCCGAATGAGATCAACAAAGGAGATCGACGATGTTCAAGAAAGTCCTGTTCTCGATGCTCGCCGCGCTCGTGCTCGTCACAGGCATGGCCCTGGCCGGCGAGAGATTCCACCGCATGAAGGTGACAGAGGGCGGCGACGGACCGCACATCGCCTTCATGCACCACGGCGGCCACATCGCCGAGGAGCTCGGGCTCAACGCGGAGCAGAAGGAATCCGCCAAGGAGCTCCACGAGGAGCTCATGGCCAAGGCCGAGCCCGTGATGGAGCAGCACCACCAGCAGATGAAGGAGATCCACGAGCTGCTGGACGCCGGCAACACGAATGCCGCCGACATCGGCCAGAGGATGATCACCGCGCACGCTACCCGCAAGCAGCTCCATGCCCTGCACGAGGACGGCATGGAGCGCTTCAAGGCCCTCCTGACCGAGGAGCAGCAGGCCAAGCTCGAAAAGCTCGAGGTCGAGCGCCCGATGCGGCGCCGCATCCACATGCGACACTGAGCCAGCAGCGCGTATACCGTTTGATAGACTCGGAACCCGAGGCGCCGATGCCGGTCGCCTCGGGCTTCCTGGAGGCTCGTTGAGGCGAAACGCTCTGCTCCTGCTCCTCGTCCTGACCTTCGGCGCCTGCCGCGAAGCACCCACCGCGACCTCCCAGCATCCGCGCCTGTTCTTCCTCGGCATCGACGGAGCCACCTGGACCGTCCTCGGCCCGATGCTCGAGCGGGGGGAGCTGCCCGCGTTCCAGCGCCTGGTGAAGGAGGGAGCGTACCTGCCGCAGCTCGACACCCTGCAGATCACGGAGTCGCCGGTCATCTGGACCACCGTGGCCACGGGGCAGCGGCCGGTGTTCCACAACATCCGCGGCTTCACGGCCCGGCTGCCCAGCGGCCATCTGATCCCGGCCACCAGCAGCCAGCGCCGGGCGCGGGCGATCTGGGAGCTCGCGGACCGCCGCGGCCTGCGATCGGGCGTCATCGGCTGGTGGGCCACCTGGCCAGCCGAGAAGATCGACGGCTACGTGGTGAGCGACCACGCCAACCCGGCTTTCGGGGAAACGATGGCGGCCGAGCGCCGCTTCTGGACCGCGGACCGGGACGTCATTTCCGAGCTGCGCCGCAAGGTCCACCCGGAGGAGATCGCGCCCGTCCTCGTCCGCCACTGGATCACCCCGGAGACCTTCCCCTGGGACGATTTCCAGCGCCGCGGCGCCTTCACCGACGCGCAGATCCACGCCGCGCGCCAAGCCCCCTGGGACTCCCGCGACCTCTACTCCTGGCTCAAGACGTTCTACCGCCTCGACTACCCCCTGTCGCGCGTGGCCCTCGACCTCATGCGGGAGCACCCCACGGACCTCCAGATGCTCTACCTCCGCGGCCCGGACCCGGTGCAGCACTATGGCTGGGACCTCGTGGAGCCCGAGAAGTTCGCCCGCAAGCCGATCCACCTGGAGCGCGACCGGACCGTGGTGGAGGGGGTCTACCGCTACGTCGACACCATCCTCGCCGAGATCCTCGACGCGCTCCCTCCGGATGCCTGGCTCATCGTGGCCTCGGACCACGGTGCCGAGCCCTCGGAGAGCGCTCCGGACCCGAACCGGGCCGCCCGGCCTGGCGAGCACAGCATGGAGGCCAAGGGGGTCCTCTTCCTCCGCGGTCCGGGTGTGAAGCCGGGCTTCACCCTCTCTCAGGCCTCGGTCTACGACCTGATGCCCACCATGGCCTGGCTCCTCGAGCTGCCGATCTCCGAAGCGCTCCCCGGGCGGTACCTGGCCGAGGCTTTCGACGAGAGCTTCGCGCGCGCCAAGCCCCTGAGCAAGGTGCCCAGCTACCCCCCGCGTCCCAAGGAGCCGCTGCTCCCCTCCCCAGAGGACGAGGAGATGCTCCGGAGCCTCAAGAACCTGGGCTACATCCAGTGATCGAGGAATCACCGCGCCGCGGGAACGGTTCTTGAAAGACGGAGCAGAGAGGAGAGACCGCCATGAAATGCCATACCCCAGACTGCACCGGCGAGCACCACCATGACGGGACCATCACCCACTCGGTGATCTACCGCGAGAGGACGCTCGTCCTCCACGGCGTACCGGCGGGCATCTGCCCCGAGTGCGGCGACGCGGTCCTCCACGACGAGACCGTGATTGTCATCGAGGATCTGCTGAAGCGGAAGGCGCGCTCCAAGGCCACGGCCTTCCACTACGAGCCGTAAGAGCTCCTCTCGGCCTTCAGTCCGCCCAGACCGACCACGACCGCGGCGCAGGCGACGAACACCGTGGCGCGCAGCCAGTGCTCGCGGGCGGGATCGAACCCCTCTACGGAAGCCGGATCAGGGACCTCATCCACGGCCTCCCATGCCAAAGGTGCAACTTTCCCTCTCAGTTCATCACATCCCAGGCGGGAGGGTGTGATGATGAAGCTGTCCACTGCAGCCAGGCTCCTTCAGACTTCTTCCACGACGCTGACGGCGCGCGTGGATTTCGACGAGATCCTGCGCCGGGTCGAGGACGAGGACACGAGCTGCGTGCTGCTCAACGTGCTGCACCGGGCGGCGTTCGAGTCCGGTCGCATTCCGGGGTCCCTCAACCTGCCGCTCGCCGAGATGGCCGGGTACGCCAAGGAGGTCCTCCCCGCCCTGCACCAGGAGGTCATCGTCTACTGCGCCTCGTCCTCCTGCTCGCTCGCGGAGCAGGCGCTGGTGCTGCTGCGCGGTCTCGGCTACTCCCGGGTGCGGGAGTATCCCGGCGGTATGGAGGAGTGGGGTGAGCGCGGCGGCCGCATCGAACGCGACGCCCTCCCCGGCCGCGCCCCCGACCCGGGGCCGCCGGGGCGGATGGACCGGCTCTGGAAGGTGCTGGCGTCCTGCTCTCCCGCCGCCGTCTTCGCCTGGGCGAGCAACCAGTCGCTCCGCACCCTCTTCGGTATCTGGCTCGGGACCAGCGCCGTGTTCGGGCTCCTCTACTGGGGGGCGGCGCACGCGACGGTCTCCCTCGTCTCCGGAGGCGCGCCGGTCCCCGCGAACCTCGGCGGCCTGGGCACCGCCCTCGCCTTCAGCCTTGCCACGGCCCTGTCCTCGGGCTACGGCGACGTGGCGGGCACCGGCTGGATGCGCCTCGCGGTGCTCGTCGAGACCGCCGCGGGGCTCGTGCTCTTCAGCGCGCTGATCTCGAAGATTCTGGGAGCGCAGCAGGAGCGAGTCCTCAACGAGGTGCACCAGCTCACCTTCGAGAACCGCCTCGGCCGGGTGCGCACGAACCTCCATCTCGTACATTCGGAACTGGCGGAGATTTCCGGCGACTGCTCGGACCCCTCCGTGCCGCCGCGGCGGCTGCGGGCAAGGATCGAGGGCGTGGCCATGATCTTCGCGGGCGAGATGCAGGCCGTTCGCGATCTGGTCCAGAACCGCCTGGGGAGCGCGGACAGCACAGCCCTCGAAGCCCTCTTCGCCTCTCTGTTCGCCGGGCTCCAGGAGCTCTCCGACCTCCTTACCTGCCTGCCGAAAGGACAGTCGCGTTCCGGTCCCCTCCGGCGGAGCCTGCGGCGCATCGCGCAGCTCGGGTCCGAGTTCTGCGGCGCCTGCTCCCTCCAGATTCCGCCGATCATCCGCACCTGGATGGACCGCGTTCGCCACCTCTGCCATGGGCTCTGCGACGAGCCGCGCCTTGGAGACCTCGCTCCTCTCTTCTCGCTGCCTGGCTCCGACGGCCGGGTCCACCGGCTGGAGGATTTCGTGGGGCAGAAGCCAGTAGTCCTCGCCTGGTTCCCCAAAGCCTTCACCGGCGGCTGAGCGGCCCAGCTCAAGTCGCTCCGTGAGAGCGGCAACGCACTGAAGGAGATGGGGGTGGCCTGCTTCGCGGCCAGCCTCGACACGCCCGAGGTGAACCGCGCCTTCGCCGAGTGGACCGGCACGAGCGTGCCGATCCTCAGCGACCGGGACGGCGAGGTGGCCCGTGCCTACGGAGCCCTGGACGAAGACCAGGGCCTGCCGGCGCGCTGGACCTTCTTCATCGATCTCTACGGCCGCATCCTGGAGGTGGACCGCGAGGTCAGCCCCACCTCCCACGGCGCCGACCTCCTGGCCCGCGTCCGGACTCTTGGAATGGCTCGGGCGGCATGAAGTAATCCGTTGCAGTAAGTTGCCATTACGGGTAAATTGCTGCCATGGATTTCGGGGAGCTGCTGAAGGTCGTCGCCGACGAGCCGGTCTTCGAGACCGGGCTCCTCCTCGCAGGCGAAGTGGACCCCGCGGGCGTCCGCAGGCAGCTCTCCCGCTGGGTCCAAGCGGGCCGCTTGTACCAGCTCCGGCGCGGGCTCTATGGCCTCGCCCCACCCTTTCAGAGGGTGAAGCCCCATCCGTTCCTGGTGGCGAACCGGCTGATGCGCGGCTCTTATGTGAGCCTCCAGTCCGCCCTCGCGCACTACGGCCTGATCCCCGAGCACGTGCCGGTGACCACCAGCGTCACGACCGGCCGGCCGGGACAATGGCAGACGCCGTTGGGCACCTACGATTTCCGCCATGTCCAGAGCGAGATCCTGACCGGCTACCGCCGCATGGACCTGGGAGGAGGGCAGGAGGCCTTCGTCGCCACGCCCGAGAAAGCGCTTCTGGACCTGGTCCACCTGGAGCCCGGAGCCGACACGCCCGAGTACCTGCACGAGCTGCGGCTGCAGCACCTGGAGGTCCTCAGCCTCGACAATCTGCGCAGGATGGCGGAGGCTTCCGGCCGGCCCAAGCAGATCCGGGCCGCGGAGCAGATCGCCCGGTTGGCCGAGGCGGAAGCCCTGGAATACCAGCTCCTGTGAAGGAGGATCTGAAGGACCTCATCCGCGGCAGCTCAGACCCGGGCGAGGGCCGCAACCGGGTCCGCGAGATCCTCCAGGCCGGAGTCCTGGGATCGCTCCAGCGCGCCGGCGCCATGGTTCCCCTGGCCTTCCAGGGCGGCACTGCGCTGCGCTTCCTCTTCGCAATCCGCCGCTACTCGGAAGACCTCGACTTCGCGTTGGAGAATCCGGAGGGTGGCTACGACTTCAGGAAGCACCTGCGCGCCGTCCCGTCTGAACCTGTCAGTGCTCGTGCCGGTCCCGCCGAGCGCGATCGGCATGAGCATGGATACGATGTCATGGGGTAATGAGGAATAGAGCCATAATTCCCCAGGCTGCTCTCACGTAGAGGACCAATCCAATAAAAAGGCTGAGTCCGGCAAACCAGCCTGACACGAGACTAACTCGTCCCCAAAACCGCATGCTTCCCATCTTGCGGCGATAAGTGAATTCTTCCCCAAGCACACCTGTATCAACCCCAGAGTGATTGATTGCACGTTCCACACCAGTAACAAACCAAGCGTACGTAGAAAGAAGGCTCATGAACACAAACAAAAGTGAAACTCCGAAAACCGCAAAAGATACTTTCAGAAGTAGAAGATCGACAGCGGCAACTCGAGCCGTGAGGTTCGCTGAAAGCATTTCCTTTATGAGAAATGTAATGGTGAAGACAAGCGTTGTGATCGCTATGGTACCGATGTAGACTAGGATCTTATGATACGTCTCGTACCAAAGATGTAAATATCCTATGACGTCCTTAAGAGATTCAGTCGGGCGGCGCATAATGAGTAGGGCGCGACCTCCAGAGAGAAGTTCTAAGCCGCGTAACTATCACGACAAGAGCGGTCAGTATCACCCAGGATACCGCCATGTACAGTATGGGCCATGCCCAAGCGTCCGTGAATCCTTCAATTCGCCAAGGAAAGGGAAATAACGGCTTCACACTCCACTCCCCAGTGTGCGTGGGGATATCAAGAATGATGTGCGAGCAATAAGAAGCCAGAGCTATCTTGGGAAGCCTGAAGTAGATGACCAACGGAACCAAGATTAACGCGACGAACAGGAAACTATGTGGCACCTCCCACATTGCCGACCAGATAGGATGTGCCTCACGCACTCCGACCCAGTCAGAGTTATGAGGGATCCAGAAGGGTCGATTTTTCTCTCGGCCAAGGAGAAGATACACAAACAGAACCGGTAAATCAGGAATAGCCGCAGCGAACGTGATCATCGGACGATCGCGCAACCGCCCAGCCGCAGAAGCGGCTTGAAAAACCCTGCCTACAAGCGCGTGCGATATAGCATCCATACGGTGCAGGCTATTTAAACCCGAGCCTATCTCCAGTTGAGCCTTCAACGGCTATTGCCGTAGTGTAGGACCGTCCCGGTGGCCTGTCAACGTAGCCGCAGGCAATAGACTTAAACCCCTCTTAGGCATTGCGTTTTCAACCCGTGTCTTCCGCAACTGAGGATGGCGGACACTCCCGGCCTCTCTTGCCGCCAGGTGGACCGCGGCTTCGAGCCGCGCAACGTCCTGCCGGCCTGGGTGTTCTACTGCGGCCGGCGGGACACGCGCCTGCCCCGGGCCGTCAGAGACGCAGGATGACTCACGGATCTCCTCCCAGAGCCCTCCGGACGTTGCCCCTCGACAGGTATACGAGCAGAAAGAGGAAGAAGCTCAGGACGTAGACCTTGTTCGTGAGCCAGAGCAGGCCCCAGAAGGAGAGGTCGGGCTGCCGCACGTAGATCACGAGCTTGGCGATGACGATGAGGGACTCGGCCCCGGCGATGCCCAGGCCCGCCGGCAGGGAGAGGGGGTGGCGGTGCCAGAGGAGCCAGGCGAGCCCGAGGTGGGCCACCCACCAGAAGTCCCACATGACGGGCGGCTCCGCGATGGGACGGCCGGCGTACCGCTCGGAAAGGTAGAAGAGGACGGGCGCGAGGAACTTGACGACCACGGTCCAGGTCGCCATCACCACCAGTCCGAACACACAGAGGTCGAGCCCGCCGGCGCCCCGGTCCCCCCGGACCGGTTCCAGGCCTCGGCGGGCGATCAAACCGAGGCCTCCTCTTCCAGCTCTTCCGGTTCCTCGGGCTTGGCGATCCTCTCGGGCCTCTCGGGCCGGCTCCGCGTCAGCAGAGCCACGACTCCGAGGGCGAGCAGGGCCGACGCGGCCCGCGCCGCGTAGAAGGCTGCGCCGCTGGTGACGTAGTTGTAGGCCGGGAAGAAGAGGCTGGTCCAGTCGTGGACTACGAAGGCCTCCACGAAGTAGAGCGCTCCGCGGTAGAGGCCGGCCACGAGGAGGCCGCCGCCGCGGGTGAAGAGCAGCGCGAACGAGACCTCGCGGCAGAGGGCGGTCGCCAGGAAGGCGCCGACGAACGCCGGGTCGCGGACCTCGCCGCCCGGGAGGATGGAGGGCAGGGAGAGGGCCAGCCCCGCCAGCACCGAGACCGTGATGGCCCCGGACCGCGGCAGCCGCTGCCGCCACCCGGTATAGACCGAGCCGCGGAGGGCGCGCTCCCATCCCCAGATCCCCAGGGCGAGGCAGGCCGGCAGCGCCCAGAGCGCGGTGAGGATCAGCTCCCCTTCGCCGAGCTCCTGGGCGCCGAAGGTGAAGGTGGCCCATCCGGTCCAGTAGCTGACGCCCAGGAAGCTCTGGTCGGCCGCGAAGGCCAGGATGGCCACGGAGAGCAGAGCGAAGCGGCGCGCCAGGGAACCATGCAGATCGCCCTCGGGCCGGGCGAGCCGGGGATGGAACAGGAGCGAGAGGACCAGTGCAGCGGCCGGGATGCCCCAGAGCACGGCGCGCCGGTAGGTCTCGACGTCCCCGAGCAGGTCCGCGGCCTGTGGCAGCGCGAGGCCAACGCCGAGAGCGATCAGGAGCAGGGTAAGGAGAGCGGTTCGGACCAGCACGCGGCTCTACGCTACCATGGTGGAGATTCTGACCGGAGCTAGAGTTGTCCGCTCAGGAGAAAGCACACGCCGTCGAGCATCCGGTGCCAGACGGTCCGCTTGCGCCACTCCTCCCACTTGAATTCGATGCAGCTCTTCGCGTCCCGCGCGAAGGCCTCCTTGAGCTGCGCGGCGATCCCCGGGTCGATGATCCCCACGCCGGCCTCCTCGTTGATGTCGAAGGAGCGGTCGTCCAGGTTGGTCGAGCCGACGTGCGACCAGATCCCGTCGATGATCATGATCTTCTGGTGGATCATGGTCTTCTGGTGCTCGAAGATGCGGATGCCCCGCTTCAGCAGGTCGCCGAAGTGGTGGTGGCCGGCGTGCTTGACCAGGGCGCTGTCGGTGACCGGGCCGGGGATCATGACCTGGACGTCCACCCCGCGCTTGACCGCCTTCTCCAGGAGGAGGCAGGACTCCTCGTCCGGGATGAAGTAGGGGTTCTGGATCAGCAGCTCCTTCTGCGAGGCGGCGATCGCCATCTTGAACATCATCTCGAGGTCCGAGACGCCGCCCAGGGGGGCTCCGGCGAGCACGTGCATCCGGATCTCGCCCTCGTGCTCGAGATGGGGGAAGTACTGATCCCCCACCAGCACCTCCCCCGTCTCCTCCACCCAGTGCTGCACGAAGACCGACTGCACGGCGTTGACCACGGGGCCGCGCAGGCGCACCCCGGTGTCGCGCCAGTGGTCCTTGTTCTCCCCGTTCCCCGTCCATTCCTTGGCGATACCGTGCCCGCACACGAAAGCCAGGCGGCCGTCGAAAATGGCAAGCTTGCGGTGGGTGCGCTTGTTGAGCTGGCCGAGGTCGATGATCCGGATCGGGTGGTAGCGGGCCACGCAGACCCCGGCGTCCTTCATCAGCTTCAGGAGCTTCTTGTCCATCTTGAAGGAGCCGACCGCGTCGAGCATGAGCCGGACTTCGAGCCCGTCGCGGGCGCGGGCCGCGAGCGCCTCGGCCACCTGGCGGCAGATGTCCCCCTGCCACCAGACGTAGGTCTCGTAGTGGATGGTCTCCCTGGCCTCGGCGATGGCCTGGAAGAGCTGGGGGAAGAAACCGTCGCCGTTCTGGAAGAGCTCGGCGTGGTTGCCCTCCAGGATGATCGCGCGCGTCATGCCGGCGATCGAGGGGAGCGCCTCCTCGAAGTCGTCCACGTCCGGGACCTTGACCTTGAAGTTACGTTCACGCAGGTTGGTCCAGAGCATCAGGGCCAGCAGCACGATGGCCACACCCATGGCGATCAGCACCCAGATCGGGATCTCGATCATGATTTGATCCCTTCCCCCCTCTCCCCAGCCCTCTCCCCCGTGCCGGGGGAGAGGGAGCTTTGTTTTGCCAGCTTCATGGCTAGAGCTGCTCGTTGATCAGGTACGACCCGCGGTCGACGAACCGGTGCCAGGCGGAGCGCTGCCGCCAATCTTCCAGGGTGATCCGCCTGCAAGCCACGAGGTCTCTCTCGAACGCAGCCTCGAGCTGCGCGGCCACCCCGGTATCGATCACCCCGACGCTCGCCTCGTCGTTGATGTCCAGCGACCGGTCGTCGAAGTTCGTCGATCCCACGTGGGACCAGATGCCGTCCACGATCATGACCTTCTGGTGGGTGAGGGTCCGCTGGTGCTCATAGATCTCGATGCCGTGCGCCAGCAGCTCCTCGAAGCGGCGGTGGCCGGCGTGGCGGACCACGGAGCTGTCGGTGACCGGGCCGGGCAGCATGATCCGGATCCTCACCCCCCGGTCGGCCGCTTTCTCCAGGAGGCCGACCATCTCGCCATCGGGAATGAAGTAGGGGTTCTGGATGAGCAGCTCCTTCTGCGCGCTGCTGATGGCCAGCTTGAAGAGCACCTCCAGCCGGGAGACGCCTCCCTGGGGGGAGCTGGCGGTGACGTGGACGCGCACGCCGCCGGCCGCCGCCAATCGGGGGAAGTACTTCTCCCCGATCAGCACCTCGGCGGTCTGCTCCACCCAGTTCTCGGCGAACGTGGCCTGGATGGAATTGACCACCGGACCTTCGATGCGCACGGCGGTGTCGCGCCAGTGCGTCTCGTCCTGGCCGCGGCCGGTCCACTCCTCGGCCATGCCGTGGCCGAAGACGTAGCCGATGCGGCCGTCGAAGATGGCGAGCTTGCGGTGGGTCCGGTTGTTGATGAGGCCAATGTCCTGGAGGCGCACGGGGTGGAAGAAGGCGATGCGGACGCCGGCCTTCTCCATCATCTCGAACAGGTCCTTATCCCCTTTGTTGGAGCCGACCGCGTCCAGGGTCAGGCGGACCTCGATCCCTTGTCGGGCCCTCGCCGCCAAGGCGTTGGCCACCTGCTCGCAGATCTCGCCCTTCCACCAGACGTAGGTCTCCAGGTGGATGGTCTCCTTCGCCCCGTCGATATCCTTGAGGAGAGCGGGGAAGAAGCCCTCGCCGTCCTGGAGGACCTCAACCCGGTTGCCGGACTGGATGGGGGAGCCGGTCAGGCCGGCGATGGAGGGCAGGGCCTCCTCGAACCGGTCGATCACGGGGACCCGGACGTGGGACTCCCGCTCCCTGCGGGTGGACCAGAGGATGAGGACGAGAGCGATGATGATCGAGACGTAGACGATGACGCCCGTGCGGGAGATCACGATGTCCGGGCGGCGCTTCCCCTCTTCCCGCGGGCGGGGAGGGTCTTCGGCAGTCTCCTCCTGCTCTTCAGCGAGGGCCATGGCTTCCTCCGTCGGCTCAGCCGGTCCGGTGAAGCTCGACAAGGACGGGCCAGTGGTCCGAGGGCCCGGCCTGGACGACCCGTGACTCCGTGGTGGTCCAGCCCGGATCGGCCACCACCCAGTCGATCCGCTGGCGCAGGATGCGGTGGGTGCAGGCCATGTCCTTGCCGCACAGCCGGAAAATCTCGGCGGCCATAAGCGTCTTGAGCTCAGGCGCGTGGGGGGGCGCGTTGAAGTCCCCCACCAGCACGAAAGGTCCCCTGGACTGCTGGAGCCTCTGTAGGAGACTTTTGGCTTGCATGCTCCGTGCCGGTCGGCTGGAGCGGAAGCCGGCGGCGAGGTGGGTGACGTAGAAGTCAACCTCAGCGCCCTGAAAGCCGATGCGCGAGTGGAGCATGGTCCGTGGCTCCGCCCCCGGCGCCGGGAGGGGGATGACTTCGGAGGAGCGGATCTCGCCGCGGGTGAGCACGGCGTTGCCGAACTCCTCGCCGGGATGGCCGAAGCTGCGGCCGAAGTGGAAGCTCATGCCGGTGAGCTTCGCGAGCGTCTTCGCCTGGTCCTCGTAGCGCACGATCCAGCCGCCGCGGTGGACCTCCTGGAGCCCGACGATGTCAGGCTGGGCAGCCTCGATAACCCCGGCGATCCAGTGCAGGTAGCGCCGGCTGAAGAGATGGGCCCGGCCGTGGATGTTGTACGAGAGGACGCGCAGCTTCTCCACGCCGCGAGAGTCTAGCGAAACGTGTGCCGGGCCTCAGGGGCAGGCCGCCCGGGCGGCGGAAACCGGGATCAGGAGCGCGAGGACGGTTGGCAGGATCGAAAGGCGCCGGCTCATGGGAACGACCTCCTGGGCAGGATTGAAGCTTACCTGCTTTCAGTGATGATGGGGCGGCGGCGTCTCATTCCTTCCCCCCTCCTTCCCTCCCCCGCCCTCCCGCTCCCGGATCTGCCGCTTCTTCCTTTCGAGCAGCTCCCAGGCGTCGACCCCTTCGACGGCGCCGCGGCCTTCGACCCAGGCCTCGGTGCACTCGCCGCAGCAGGGACCTTCGTGGCGCACGGCCTCGCGGCAGTGGCACTCGCCGTATTTCAGGAGGCACTCGTTGCAGGCCGGGCGCACGCAGCAGGCGTACTTGCCCTGCCGCTCCAGGTTCTTCTTGCTCTCCTCCACCTCCCCGCGCACCCGGGCGAGCTGCTCGTCGTCGGACATCTCCACGAACTCGGCCGAGGGCGTCGCGTGATGTGCGTGGGGGTCGGCGGGCGCCAGCGGTCCCTTCTTCCCCTCTCCGGGGCTTCCGGCATGCTGGGCCTCGTAAGCGGCGCAGGCGGCAAGAAGAAGGGCTAGCAGGACGGCATACGTCTTGCGCTGCATGGAACCTCCGTCAGAAGTCGAAGTCGCGGATCAGGTTGAAGCCGAGGCGGACATCCCCGGCCTCGAAGCCGGCCGCCGAGTCTCCCCCCAGGTACTGGTTGACCGTGACCGCCCGCGAGTTGCCGAGGATCACCTCGAAGATGTGGCCGCCCAGGTCCTTGGACAGGGCCACGTGCCAGGCGGTCTCGCTCTCGTCGAGATCCCGGTTCTCGGGGACGACCTCCAGCTCCAGCAGGGTCTCCCGGGGGAGCATCAGGGTCAGGCCGACGGGGACGTTGAAGGCGTCCCTCAGGCGCGGGGTGTCGCGGACCCAGGAGGGGGACAGCAGGAGGTTGAACCCCCGGCCGAAGCGGCGGGCGAGCAGGAGCTGCGCGAACGGCCGCGTGGGGTCCTCGATCCCGTCCCGCTCCAGGCGGTCCACCCCGGCCCGGACGGCCAGGGTCAGGGGGATGCGCGGCGCCTGCTCCAGGAACAGGAACTTGCCGGCCAGCTCGAAGTCCTCCTGGAAGGAGGAGCGCAGCAGGGAGACGTCCAGGTGGGAGGTGATCCCCCAGGCGAGCCCGAGGCCGATGTCGGCCCCGCTGTCGAGCCCCCAGAGGTCCGCGGAGCTGCCGTCGTTGATCGGCAGGTGGAAGCGGTGGATGAAAACCACCTCCAGGGTCCGCGCCCGCACCGGGTAGGGGGTGGGGACGTTGATGAGCTGCGTGCCGAGCGGGTCCCGGCGCAAGGGCTCGTAGGGGCTTTCCTGGGCGGCCAGGCTGCCTGCGAGGAAAACCGCGAGAGCTGCGATCGGGACACGCATGCGGGCCTCCTCAGTTGTTTGGAGCGCCGGCCAGAACCCAGCCGACGATGCCGTCCATCTGCTCCTGCGTCAGGGATCCAGGGGCGTCCAGGGGCATCTGGTCGCCGGTGATGTCCGGGTCCCCCCGGAGCTTCTTGATCAGGTAGCTCCGCTCGGGGGCGCCCGGCTCGATGCGATCGAGCGAGCTGTTCCCGACGGCGGGGCGGTTCACGATCTCGCCATAAGCCCGCCCCGCCTCCAGGACCATCCCGCCGGACGCGGCCGAAGCCGCGTGGCAGCCGGCCTTGGCGCAGGTCGGGGTGAAGACCTGCGCCTGGATCTGCGCGAAGGTGAAGGCCGCGCCCTGCGCCCCCCCTGGAGACTCAGAGGGCTCGGTCGGACTCTTCACCGTGCCACAGCCGGCCAGCAGGGCGGTCAGGAGCGTCAGCGCCTCAAGGACAGGTCGCGAAGGCACTCGTATCCTGCACCGGCGGAGCCGGAGTGTTTTCCGGGTTGTGGTAGACCTTCACGAACCCGGTCTGGGTGTCGGTCACGGTCATGGTGAACTCCACGTTGGTGGTGGCCGCGTAGAAGACCCAGTATTTGTTGCCCAAGGCCGGGTTGCAGGCGTTGAGCAGCTTGACCAGCATCTCGATGTTGCTCGGGCTGGAGAAGTAGAAGAGGCCCGACTCGGGGGCAAACTCCAGCGAAATGGCCGTGGCCGGAGCCGCCTGGGCTCCGGGTGCCCGCCACTCCACATCGACCTGGAAGCGGCCGTTGTTCAGGCACAGGGTCGTGCCCGACTCGACGCAGGGCACGGGCGTGGCATTGGTCGCCAAGCCCACCTCGTTGGAGTAGCCGGAGAAGCCCGACGCGTTCTCGGCCCGGATGCGGAACGTGTAGAAGGTCGCCGGGGTCAGCCCGCCGACGATCGCGCTCGAAGAGTTGGCCGCCGCGGTCGCCACCTGCTGGAACGTGCCGCCCAGGGTCTTGCGCTCGATCCGGTAGCCGGTCTCGCCGTTGGAGTCGTTCCAGGTGAGCATGACCTCGGTCGTGGAATGGGCGTGGGCCTGGAGGTTCGTTGGCGCCGTGGGCACGGTGCCGGCCGCGTCGTCGTCCTGGATCGTGACCGTGGCCGTCTTGGCCGCGTCGAGGGTCGCGCCGCCCGTGGGATTGGCCAGGAACACCTTGACCGTCTCGTTGCCCTCGGCCGCGGCGTCCTCGTTGGTCTGGACGGTGATGGCCTTGGGATCGTCGTCGTTGTCGGCCCAGGAGAGGGTGCCGTTCTCCGGATCGAAGTCGGCGCCCTGCGCGGTCCCCGCCTCCACGGAGTAGCTCACCGAGACCGGGCCGTCGTCGCCGCCGATCCGCAGCACCTGCAGGGTGACCTGGTTGCCCTCGACGACGTTGGCCGCGGTGTTCGCCAGCTTCAGAGTGCCGCGCTGCTCGCCTCCGCCGCCGCCCGGGGTGACCTTGACGAGGCCGACCATGCCGGCGATCCCGTGCGGCTCGCAGTGATACCCGAACGTGCCGACCGAGTTGAAGGTGTGGGAGAAGCTCGAGACCGCTCCCGGCGCCCCGCTGCGGAAGCTGCCGTCGTTGGCGTTGACGTTGTGCCCCCCGCTCTCGATCGTCCAGTGCACCGTGTCCCCGACGTTGATGGTGACCTCGTCGGGAATGAACTGGAAGCTCACCACGGTCACCTCGTGAGTCGTGGCCCAGGCGACGGGGGCCAGGAGGAAGAGGACAGCGAGGATCAGGGCGAGGCGATAACCCATGGAATGATCTCCTTCACAAATGTTGTTCCAAACCGGCCGCATGAGCTTACATCGCACCGCTGGCCCATGTGTCCCCGCCAGGAGGGAAAAGGTTCTCCGTCAGCTCTCTCCCTGAGGCGTGAACCTTTTGCCGGCAGACTGGGACATACTGGACGGACATGTCCCGGACGGCTCCCACTCCCGAGGGCGAAGCGGCCCTGCTGCGGCGGATCGCGGCCAAGGACCGCAAGGCCTTCGAGGCGCTCTACCATGCCTACTACCGCCGGCTGTTCGCATACCTCTTGAAGACGACCCGGCGGATCGACATCGCCGAGGAGGTGCTCGATGACGTGATGCTGGCCGTCTGGACCGGCGCATCGGGCTTCGACGGGCGCTCGCGCCCCTCGACCTGGATCTTCGGCATCGCCTGGCACAAGGCCCTCAAGGCCATGGCGCGGCAGGAGCGGCACAGGCCGGAGTCCGAGGAGGTGGACGGAGAGGAGCCGGCGGACGACCCCGGACCCGAGAGGCTGCTCGCCCGCAGGGAGGTGGCGGACGCGCTGGAGCGGGCTCTCCGCTCCCTCTCGCCCGACCAGCGGGCCGTGGTCGAGCTGACCTACTACCATGGGTTCTCCTACCAGGAGATCGCGGAGATCATGAGCTGTCCGGTCAACACTGTGAAAACAAGGATGTTCCACGCCCGGCGGCGCCTCAAGGAGCTGCTGCCGACCCTGGGCGTGTTCGGGAGGGAGATGCGATGAGACAGGAAAACGAGCGTCTCCACCACCGGGTGTGGGAGCTGCTCCCCTGGTATGCGAACGGCACTCTCGAAGAAAGCGAGCGGCGGACGGTCGAGGAGCACACGGCGCACTGCCAGCGCTGCCGGGCCGAGCTGGAGAGCTGCCAGCGGCTCGGCGAGGCCTTGGCGCGCTCCGGGGAGACCGCGCCCACGCCCCACCCCGCCCGGCTTTCCCGCCTGATGGAGCGCCTGGACGAGGCCGAGGGCTCCTCGCTCCGGCAGCGCCTCGGCGGCCTGCTCACCGCCACGCCGAGGCCGGTGCGCTGGACCCTCGCCGCCCAGCTCGCCGCGGTCCTTCTCCTGGCCGCGGGCTGGATGTGGAGCGCGCCCCCGCCACCCGCCCCGCCTGCCGAATTCCGTACCCTTTCCGATCCGGCTCCAGCCCCGGCCATGGGAACCCGCGTCCGGGTGGTGTTCGCGGAAGATGCGACCGAGCTCCAGATCCGGGACGTGCTCCTGGCGGTCGGCGGCTGGCTCGCCGGAGGCCCCTCGCCCCTCGGCGCCTACACGGTCGAGCTGCCCGAGGGCCGGGACCCCCTGCCGGTCGTCCTCCAGCACCTGAGGAGCAGGCCGGAGATCCGCTTCGCGGAGCCGGTGGAGCCATAAATGCGGTCAGGGCTCGCGGTCCTGCTGATCCTCCTGGCCGCCTGCGCCGGCACGGGCGGCGCTCCCGCCCCCGAAGGCGTGGCCCCCGGCACCCGGCCCGGGGCTCCCCAGGTGATGGTCATGCTCGCTCCCGCGCCTCCGGCCATCTGGTCGAACACCACCGCCGAGCTGGCCCAGTCCTACCGGCTGCGCACGGTCTACTCCTGGACCATGGGCTCCCTGGGCGAGCACTGCATCGTGTACGAGGTCACCGGCGACCGGGAGGTGCAGGACGTGGTCCGGCGCGTCGCCTCCGACCCCCGGGTCGATTCGGTCCAGGCGATCGAGACCTTCGAAGCCCTTGCTGCAGAAAAAGCCGCAGAAAAAGAAGGGCGGCAGTGGAACGATCCCTACGCCCACCTCCAGCACAGCGCCGAGGCGCTCCAACTCGGACAGGCCCACCGCTGGGCCACGGGCAAGGGGGTGCGGGTCGCGGTCATCGACACCGGGGTCGACCTCGACCATCCCGACCTGCGGGGCCGGGTGGTCAAGGCGCAGAACTTCGTGGACCGGGGAGAGCGCAGCTTCACGACCGACATCCACGGCACGGCCATCGCGGGAGTGATCGCCGCCGCGGCCGACAACGAGGTCGGGATCGTGGGCGTGGCTCCGCAGGCGGAGATCTACGCGCTCAAGGCCTGCTGGCAGCAGTCCCCCGGCGCGCGGGAGGCGGTCTGCAACAGCTACACCCTGGCCAAGGCCGTGGACTTCGCCATCCTCGAGGGGGCGCAGGTGCTCAACTTCAGCCTCGCCGGACCGCCCGACCCGCTCCTGACGCGGCTCATCAAGGTCGCGCTGGAGCGCGGCATCGTGGTGGTGGCCGCGGTTCCGGACAAGGACTCGGTCCGCGGCTTCCCGGCCTCGCTCCAGGGGGTGATCGGGATCTCCGGCAGCGATCCCCCGAAGGGACGCACCTCGTTCCTCGCGGCCCCTGCCGTGGACATCCTGACCACGGTCCCGCGCGGGTCGTACGACTTCTTCTCCGGCAGCTCGCTCGCCGCGGCCCAGGCTTCGGGGGTCGTGGCCCTGCTCCTGGAGCGCAACCCGAAGCTCACACCCCCCCAGCTCGCGGCCCTCTTCCTCAAGACCGCCCGCGCCAACTCCCAGATCGACGCGTGCGCCGCCCTGGCGAGCGCCGCCGGCACCGGCTCCTGCACGTAAGTCCTCCGCTTCCGACATAATGTCCCTCTGGAGGGACGACATGGCGCGCAGGCGGCTGAAGGTCGGGAAGCGCTATCACAGGCCGGGGACCGCGCCGGGCACGCTCCGCGCCCCGGAGAAACGGGTCGATCAGGTGCGCGTGACGGTCATCGACTACGGTCCGGACCGTCTGGTCGAGAAGACCGTCACCCGCGTCGAGGACCTCTTCCCCTACCGGGACACTTCCACGGTGACCTGGATCAACGTTGAAGGGCTGCACGACGTCCCGTTCCTGGAGGCGCTCGGCAGGCACTTCGGCTTCCACCCCCTCGCCTTGGAGGATGTCCTCAACTGCGGCCAGAGGCCCAAGATCGAGGACTACGGCGAATACCACTTCATGATCCTGAAGTCGCTCCTCCCCAGCGAGACGCTGGAGACGGAGCAGATCAGCTTCTTCCTGGGCGGCAATTACGTGATCACCCTGCAGGAGGTGCCGGGCGACTCCTTCGAGGCGGTGAGGGAGCGGATCCGCCGCGGCAAGGGGCTGATCCGCAGGTCCGGGCCCGACTACCTGGCCTACGCCCTGATCGACGCCCTGGTCGACGAGTTCTTCCCGGTGCTGGAGAAGTACGGCGAACGGATCGAGACGCTGGAGACCGAGCTGCTGGAGAAGCCGAGCCCGGACACGATCCAGGAGATCCACCAGATCAAGCGCGAGCTGCTCATCCTGCGGCGCACAGCCTGGCCCGAGCGCGACGTGATCGCCGCCATGCAGCGCGAGGAGTCGGACGTCATCCACCCCGAGACCCAGGTCTTCCTGCGCGACTGCTACGACCACACGATCCAGGTCATCGACATGATCGAGACCTTCCGCGACCTGGCCTCGGGCATGCTCGACGTCTACCTGTCGAGCGTCAGCAACCGGATGAACGAGGTCATGAAGGTGCTGACGATCATCTCGACCATCTTCATCCCCCTGAACTTCATCGCCGGGGTCTACGGCATGAACTTCCACACCGACCGCAGCCCCATGAACATGCCGGAGCTGGACTGGTACTTCGGCTACCCCTTCGCCCTGGGGCTGATGCTCACGGTGGCGGTGCTGCTGGTCTTCTACTTTCGGAAGCGGCGCTGGTTCTAGCCTCCGGCCTGGGGAGCGGCGGCGGCACCTTCGGCGCCATCCGCGCCAGGGGAGGCGAGGCGCGCAGGGTCTCCGGCGGAAGGAGCAGCCGGGGGCCGGCAGGCTCGGCCGCGGCCACTCTTCCCGCGGGGTCGGGAGGGGGAGGGGCACCGCCCCTCCGCTTCGTGGAGAGCTCCCGGAACAGCGCCGCGGCGAAGCCCTCGAGGGCCTTCCCGTCCTCTTCGCCAGGGGCTTGGCTCCCCCGTCCCGCGAAGACGAGCCGCGACGGTTCCACCTCTCCGGACGAGCTCGACTGCTGGCTGGACTGGAACGGCTTCAGGGAGTCGAACCACTCGTACACGCGGCCGGCCGCGGCCGGCTGGAGCCGGCCCCGCACCTCGTCCCCGCCCCAGGCGCAGGCCTGCGCCCGCACCTCGCCGGTCAGGAACACGGACACACTCTCGCATCTCCCCACCGAGCCGCCCCGGTGCCAGGAGAGGGCGAGCCCGTAGGCGCCGCCGCTCCTCCCGCCCGCCAGCTCGGCGGCCACGCGCCGCGCCCACTCCACGATCACCCGCTGCTCCACCCCTCCCGGGCGGACCCGGCCCTGCCCATGAAAGACCAGCTCGCCATGGCCCAGCCGGACGCGGAACGGCGCGTAGGTGCGGGCGAAGTAGTGGGCGTCCTCAGCCCGCTCGGGACCCAGGAACAGGGTAGGCACGAGCGGCCCCCCGGCCGGGCCGGTCCCCACCCCCCCGATCCCGATGACGATCCTCGTAGGAGGGTTCTGCGACCGCGGCCAGTCCACCACCACCCGTCCGATCCCGGGGACCACCGGAGGGCCTTTCGGGTCCTTGGCTTCCTTGATGTCCTCCTGGTCCTTTGGGGAGGCGGCTGTGCGCTGCGGCTCTCCACCGCAGCCACAAAGGACCAGAAGGACCGAAAGGACGCCAAGTACTTTCACGGCCCGGTACGATATCCCAGGCTTGACAAGGGAGCCCGCTCAGTCGAGAATTTGAACGATGGTTCAAATTTCCCCCACTCCGCCCCCGCCAAGAGGCGACGAGAAGGTCGAGGGCAAGAAGCGGGAGATCCTCGCCGCCGCATCGCGGGTGTTCCGCGCCAAGGGGCTGCACGCGGCCGGCATGCGGGACATCGCGGCCGAGCTGGGGATGGCGGTCGGCAACCTCTACTACTACTTCAAGGACAAGGAGGCCCTGCTCGCCTTCGTCCAGGAGAGCGCGCTGTCGAGCCTCCTCGACATGGCCTGCCGGGTGCGGGTCATGGACCTGCCGGTCGACCGGAAGCTCCGTCTCCTCCTGGAAGAGCACGTGATCGGGCTGAATGATCCCGAGGAGGGCACGCCCGGATCGCTGGCCCACCTGGAGGTCGAAGCCCTCGGCGAGCTCCGGCGGTCAGCCGTCCTGGCCCAGCGCGACGAGTACGAGCAGATCGTCCGCCGGATGATCGAGGAGGGGATGAGCGCCGGGGTCTTCCGCCAGGTGGATTCCAAGGTGGCGGCCCTGGCTCTCCTCGGCAGCGTGAACTGGACCGTCAAGTGGTTCCGGCCCGAAGGCGGCAAGAGCGCGCGGGAGATCGGAAGGCAGATTGCAGGCATGATGGTGGAAGGACTGATAGCCCCGGAGGAGCGCGAGTCATGAGCGACGGCAGGATCACCCTGAGGCTGCGGGTCAACGGCGAGGACCGCTTCGCCGTGGCGCCGGTCCATCACACCCTGCTGGAGGTGCTGCGCGAGGAGCTGGCCCTGACCGGCACCAAGCACGGCTGCGAGCTCGGCGAGTGCGGCACCTGCGCCGTCCTGGTGGACGGCCGGCCGGTCCTCTCCTGCCTGGCCCTCGCCGCCGAGATGGAAGGCAAGGAGATCGAGACCGTCGAGGGCCTCCAGCTCGGCAACGAGCTCCACCCCCTCCAGGCCGCCTTCGCCGATCTCGGGGCCGCCCAGTGCGGCTACTGCACGCCGGGCATCCTGATGACGGCCAAGGCGCTGCTCGCGGACAACCCGAAGCCCTCCGGCAACGAAATCAGCGAGGCCCTGGCCGGCAATCTCTGCCGCTGCACCGGGTACCACAAGATCATCCAGGCCGTGGAATGGGGCGCCGCCAAGCTCCGGGGCAAGGACTGGACCCCGCCGGACGAGGTCTTCTACGGCACTGATCCCGACAAGCCCGACGATCCCGCCGGAACCCGGGCAGGACACGAGCTGCCCCGGCCCGCCGACATTCGCAACCGCGGCAGCGAGGAGGATCGCGGCCGCATTCCCGACGAGGTTCGCCCCATATGAAGCACAAGCTCGCATCCGCCCTCCTCATCGCGACGGTCGGCGTACCTTGCAGCGGAAGGGTCTACCACAGCGCGCCGGGCGTGAACCAGAACTTCATCGACACGAATTTTATAGGGCTCTGAGATGGCAGAACCGATCCGCAAGCCCGAGCCCGAGCCGGAACGCGACTTCAACATCGTCGGAAAACCTTTCCGTCGCGTGGATGGTCGCGCCAAGGTCACCGGCTCCACCAAGTTCGCGGACGATCTCTCGTTTCCGCGCATGGCCTTCCTGCGGCTGGTGCGCTCGACCGTCCCCCACGCTCTGATCAAGAACATCGACCTCTCCGAGGCGGAGAAGGTGCCGGGTGTGCTCGGCTTCCTCACCGGCAAGGACTTCCCCATCCCCTTCGGCATCCTGCCCGTGTCGCAGGACGAGCACGCTCTCTGCCCGGACCGGGTCCGCTTCGTGGGCGACCCGGTCGTGGCCGTGGCGGCGGTCACCGAGGATGCGGCCTGGGAGGCGGCCTACAAAGTAAAAGTCGAGTACGAGCCGCTGCCCACGATCTCCAGCGTCCAGGATGCTCTCGATACGCCCGAGCCACGCATCCATGAGTATGGAGATGAGGGCAACCTCCACAAGGTCGTCTCCATGGCTTTCGGCGACGTGGACGGCGGTTTCGCCGAGGCGGACGAGGTCTTCGAGGACACGGTCTTCTACGAGGGGAACACCCATCTCCCCATGGAGCAGCACGCCTCCGTGGCCGTGCCCGAGGACGACGACCGGATCACCCTCTACTCCTCTTCCCAGACCCCGCACTACGTGCACCGGGCGATCGCCAAGGTGCTCGAGCTGCCGGCCTCCCGCGTGCGGGTCATCGCCTGCTCCAACGGCGGCGGTTTCGGCGGCAAGAGCGATCCCTTCAACCACGAGATCGTGACGGCGAAGATGGCGCTCAAGCTCGGACGGCCGGTCAAGGTCACGCTCACTCGCGAGGAGGTCTTCTATTGCCACCGCGGCCGGCATCCCGTGATGATGCACGTGCGCACCGGCATGAAGAAGGACGGCGACTGTTGGCGTATCACCGCCCAGCACCTGAAGACCGCGCTGGACGGCGGAGCTTACGGCAGCTACGGCGTGGCTTCGACCTACTACACGGGCGCGCTCCAGACCGTGACCTACGAGCTGCCGGCCTACAAATTCGAGGGGGTGCGCGCCTTCACGAACAAGCCGCCTTGCGGACCCAAGCGGGGGCACGGCACGCCGCAGCCGCGCTTCGCCTTCGAGCTCCACCTGGACAAAATCGCTTCCAGGCTCGGGGTCAACCCGGCCGACCTGCGCCTGGGCATGCTGGCCCAGCCGGATACGGTCACCGCGAACTGGCTGCGGATCGGCTCCATGGGTCTCCGGCAGTGCATCGAGGCCGTGGTCGAGGGGAGCGGCTTCCGGGAGCGCTGGGGGAAGATGCCCGCGGGACGAGGGCTGGGTCTCGCCTGCGGCTCCTATCTCTGCGGCGCGGGCCTGCCGATCTACTGGAACCACATGCCCCAGTCCGGGGTGATGATCAAGCTCGACCGTTCGGGCGGCGTGGCCGTGTTCTGCGGCGAGGCAGAGATCGGACAGGGCTCGGACTCGATCCTGGCTGCCATGGTGGCCGAGGTGCTCGGCATCTCGCTCTCGGACATCCGGCTCTGTGTGGCGGACACGGACCTGACCCCGGTCGATCTCGGCAGCTACTCCTCGCGGGTGACGCTCATGATGGGCAATGCCGCGATCCAGGCCGCGGAGCGCGCCCGGGAGATGATCGCCAAGGCAGTCTCCGAGCAGATCGAGGTCCCCTCCTCCCGTCTGGTCTTCGCCGAGCGCCGGGTCTTCGACGCCGCGGACCCGGAAAAGGGGCTCACCTTCCAGGAGGCGGTGATCGCGGCCGAGGCGCGCTTCGGAACGCTGGGCACCACGGGCAGCTACATCCCGCCGCGTTCGCCCGGCAAGTACCGGGGCGCGGGCGTGGGTCCCTCCCCCGCCTACTCCTATTCAGCATCGGTGATCGAGGTCGAAGTCGATCCCGAGACCGGCCTCTGGAACCCGGTCCACGTCTGGATCGCCCACGACATCGGGAGAAGCCTGAATCCCGTGCTGGTCCTCGGCCAAGTGGAGGGGAGCGTCTACATGGGCCTGGGCGAGGTGATGATGGAGGAGCAGGACTTCCGCCGCCTCCCGCGGCATCTTTCGAATGCCCTGGTGCACAAGTTCCCCTCGCTCCTGGAGTACAAGAGCCCGACCTTCCTGGAGATGCCGCCAGTTACCACGTATCTGATCGAAGACCCGGACCCCACGGGGCCGTACGGCGCCAAGGAGGTGGGCCAGGGCCCGTTGCTGCCGATCATGCCCGCGGTGGTGAACGCGATCCATGATGCCGTCGGAGTGCGGATCGATCAGACGCCGGTGCACCCGCACATGATCCTCAAAGCCCTGCAATCGAAAGACAAGCGCTTCGGTCCCAAGGCGTTCCCCGAGGTGGACTTCGGAGAGACCCTGCTGGTGCCCACGCCACAGCAGGGCGGCGACGGCCGGGCGATCAACGACTACAAGGAGAAGCTGAGGTCCGGCATGCGCTCGGCCTCGGGCACGATGATGAGCCGCGAAGAGGCGCTGAAGCAGAAAAAGGTTTCGGTCCTGACCACGGGACCGGAGGGAGCGCGCTGATGCTCCGCCTGCCGCCGTTCCAGTTCCGGGTCCCGAAGACCCTGAACGAAGCTGCCGATATCCTGGTCGGAGAGGGCATCGCCGAGCACGAGGACAACGTCCGCCTCGTAGCCGGGGGGACCGACCTCTGGCCGAACATGAAGCGCCGCCACCAGAAGGCGAGGACCGTGGTCAGCCTGATGTCCGTGCCCGGCCTCAAGGGGATCGACGTCAACGGGGACATCCGGATCGGTGCCACCACGATCCTGGAGGACATTGTCCGGGACGCGGCCGTCCGCGAGCGCTATCCTGCCCTGGCGCGGGCCGTGGCCTCGATCTCTTCTCCTCCGCTCCGGCACATGGGCACGATCGGCGGCAACATCTGCGTGGACACCCGCTGCACCTACTACAACCAGACGGAGGACTGGCGGCGCTCGGTCTCCTACTGCATGAAAGAGGAAGGCCAGATCTGCTGGGTGGCCACGAGCTCGCCCCGCTGTCTCGCCCACTCCGCCTCGGACTCGGCGCCCATGCTCTGCGCCCTGGGAGCCGGGGTGAGGCTGGTCTCCACGGAAGGGGACCGGACGATCCCGATTGAAAACCTTTACCAGGACGACGGCATCACCTATCTCGCCAAGCGTCCCGAAGAGATCGTGGCGGGAGTCCTCCTCACCAGGGGCTCGGAAGCCACCCGCTGCCGCTCCGCCTTCTGGAAGCTCCGCCGCCGCGGCTCGATCGACTTCGCGGTGCTCTCCTCCGCCGTGGCGCTCTGGACCGACGGGTCCGGAGTCGTCGAGAAGGCGAGGATCTATCTTGGAGCGGTAGGCTCCTATCCTGTCCCCGCCCAGGAAGCCTCGGATTTTCTCGCCGGCAAGACACTTACTCCGGAGACGATCGCGGAAGCCGCCCGCCTCGCGAGAAAACCTTCCTATCCCGTGGACAACACCGACTTCGCGCCCCAGTGGCGCGGGGCCATGGTGGTCAAGTACACCGAGGCGGCGCTGCGCGAGGCGGCGGGGCTGCCGGTGGAGCGGCTCGGGCCGAAGCACGCGTGATGAAGACCGGGAGAGCGGTCCTGGTATTGCTCCTCATGGGCTCCGCGGCCCATGGTGCCGAGAAGTCCGTGCTGGTCACACCCAGTCGGTTCACCACGAGTCATCTGACCAACAGGCAGGCGGATTCGATTCTCGCGGGCTCCTGGAGAGTGCTGCGGGTGAACCACAAGCCGGGCGACCGGCCGTGCCCGGTCCGATTCATCCGCGCGGAGGGCGTCACGACCTTCAGCACAGGCGATGGGAGCATCGACAGTTTTGCGGAGCTCGATGCCGTCGAGGCGCTGCCCGGAGGCGTCAAGGTAGTCAACCAGCTCAACTGGTGCGGCCGCGTCTCGCCCAACTTCCTCGGCTGCGCGCGAATCCCGAGCAGTTCCTTCACGGTCGTCCGCATCAGCGTCATGGAGGACATCCTGTGGGCTCATGAGTACGGCCATACGCGCGGGCTGCACCACCGGAACGATCGCAACGCGGTCATGAACCCGTTTCTCACGCCGACCATGCGCAAGGTGACCTCGGCCGAGTGCGCGAAGTTCAGGAGCTCTTCCACCGGTCGCACCGAAGACCCCGCCACACCAGCGGCTCCCGTGGACATCCGGACCTTCGTCAGCCGGCTCTACATCCACGGAGTTCCCTACGAGGAGGCCTCCCGCTTCGATGCGGAGACCACCGTCCCGGTTCTCCTGGCTATGCTGGCCGATCCCGAGGAGGAGCAGCTCTGGCCCAACATCGTGGTCACCCTGGGCATGATCGGGGACGAGCGGGCAGTGGAGCCGCTCATCGAGTTCCTGCAGCAGGAGGTCGAGGGGACTCTCTCGCACAACCACTACATCGCCAAGTCGAGCGTGGTGATGTCGCTCGGCTATGTGATCAACAGGACGGGTAGCCGGAGAGCCCTGGACTTCCTGGTCGAGAGCGCGGACCCCGAGACCTGGAGCCACCGTTCCCTGTTCTGGGCCAGCCCGTACCACGGCACCGATGCCGAGCGCGACCGGCAGCTCGCCACCATGTCCATCCTGGGCCTGGGCCTCTCCGGCCATCCCGAGGCGGCCGAGGTCCTCCGAACACTGCCGGGGCCAGCCGACGTGATCGACACTGCCCTGGAGGCCCACCGCCACATCGAGAGAATGGGTCTGGGCGCCTACTACCGCGAGGAGCTCGGCAGGCCGGAACGGCAGAGAAACTGATGATCCGTGCCAGCCTCCCAGGTCTTCTCCAGGAACATGCTCCCCACCCCGCAACGGGGCTTGCGCCCCTCGCCCTTCTGTCGCCCCTTCGGGGCTCCGGGAGATCTTTCGCACCGGTTCCCGGGGCTTGCGCCCCGGGCTACATGCTGTCGCCCCTCCGGGGCTTGAGGCAGCAGCTCTCGTGAACTTCGGGAACGTCCTCGGTGTTGTAACCGGCTTCCTTGAGGAGAAAAGGCATCGCTACGCCCTGATCGGCGGCATTGCGCTGGCCTCGTATGGTCTCCCTCGAACGACCGTGGATGTGGACCTCTTGGTCGACTCCACCGCTCAGGACGACCTCATCCGGTTCCTGGAATCCCAGAGGTACGAGACCCTCAACCGGTCGCGCGGCTATTCGAACCATCTCCACGCCAATCCTGACAAGGGGAGCCTCGACTTCGTCTATGTCGGGGGGGAAACGGCCGACAAGCTCTTTGCGAACTGCCGCTGGATGCGAAGCCCCGGAGAGATCGAGGTGCCCGTCCCCAAGCCGGAGCACCTGGCTGCGCTCAAGGTCCTGGCAATGAAGAACGACCCGGCGAGGACCTTCCAGGAGATGGCGGACATCCGCTTCCTCCTGACGCTCCCCGGGGTTGACCGGAAGGAGATCCGGGATTACTTTGAACGCCAGGGGCTGACGGATCGCTACGATGAGCTCGAAAGAACCCTCTGACCTCCTGAACCTCGAACGGGACATCCCCACCACACCCGAGGACGTCCGCGCCCTGCGCGAGAACCGCCCCGGCCCCGGCCCCGACTGGCTGGACCAGCTCCAGAAGCTGGTCGATCAGGTGCCGAACGCCCACGAGATCCGGCGCCGCCGCCGGACCTTCGCGGGTTTCGAGCCGTTCGAGTTCTGAGTCCGTTCCGTCCAGACCACGCTCAGAGAGGTTCCGGCCGCGGTTGGAGTCATCCAGACCTGGATCAGCCTCATCCTGACCGCGACCAGAGCCATTCTGTCCGTGGGCAGACTCCTCCTGCCCTAGGTCAGGACCTTTCAGACCGCGAACCGGCTCAGCCGGATCGAGACCAGATTCATCCGGATCATGACCGGCTTCCACCTGACCCGGGCCAGACTCGGTCTGACCGTGACCAAATTCTTTTTGCTCGCGGTCAGACTCAACCGGATCGTGGCCAGACTACTTTGGATCGTGAACAGAATCTTCCTTAGCAGGATCAGACTCAATCTGGTCGTGGTCAGATTCATTCTGATGGGCATCGAAATCGTCCCGATCCAGGTCAGCGGTGTCCTGCTGCGGGAACTGGCCGGGAATCTCAACCCCGCCTGATAGACTTCCAGTCTCTTCGGAAAGACAATGCTTTCTCACCGGGTCCGAATCCTCCACCTCTCCGATCTCCACGAGCGAGGCTCGCGGGAAGCCGAAGCTTGGCGGCGCCGTCGCGTGCTTGGCAAAGAATGGTTCAACAATCTCAAGGCCATGCTGGAGGACGGCCCAATCGACCTCGTCTGCTTCACCGGTGACGCCGCTGACTGGGGAAAGCTCGAAGAGTTCGAAAGGACCACCGACTTCTTCGAGGCCATCCTGAAAGAGACGGCCCTCCCTTGGGACCGCTTCTTCGCGGTCCCGGGCAACCACGACATCGACCGGGAGGTAGACGAAAAGTTTTGGACACGGGCTCGCCCCCGGATCCTCGCTCAATCCCCTCTGGAGGCCGCCCGCTGGATGGCAGGGCTAGCCACGAGTTCTAGGGACCTGTCCAGCATCAACCCGGCCAAGCTGCTGGCGCGCCAGAGAAGCTATCGCGAGTGGCTGCGGACGATCGGCCGCGCCGATCTTCTGCCCGATCCTGCCCTCCATCCGAACCTCGGTTACCGGCAGACTCTCCGCCTCCGAGAGCTGCCGTTCGACTTCCATGTCATCGGGTTCGACTCGGCCTGGCTCTGCGGCAGTCGGAACGAGGCGGGCCAGATCCTCCTGACTCAGGACCAGATCGGCAGGTTATGCAGCAATCCACAGGGCGATTCCCTCCCCGGCTTTCGCCTCCTGCTGGTGCACCACCCGCTCGACGATCTCGCCGATGCCGCCGAAGCCCGCCGCCTTCTGGGAGATCGGGTCGATCTCCTGCTGCGCGGCCATCTTCACGAGCCGGAAATCTCCCAATGGGCGGATCCAGACAGCCGCCTCCGCCAGATGGCGGCGGGGTGCCTATATGAAGGGCATGAGGCCGACCAGTACCAGAACGCCTGCGCGGTCATCGAGATCTCCTTGGATAGCCAGGGGCGCCCACTGCGGTATGACATCCGCTTCCGCGGCTGGAACCCGAAGAAAGGCTTCTGGTTCGACGATGGCAGCCTCTGCCGCGGGAGCAACGGCGGCCGGGTGGTGTGGGAGATCCGGCCCGCCGTCGAGCCGCCGCCGATCGAGCCCCGGGTCCGCGAGGTCTTCGTCGGCCGCAAAGAGGAGCTACAGCAGCTTCGCAGCCTGCTCCTCCCCGAGTCGCCCGAGACGCGGCCGGTCGCGATCTGCGCTGTCCAGGGAATGCCGGGAGTGGGAAAGTCTTACCTGGCCGACCGCTTCGCCACCGAGAACGAGGCCGCGTTCCCGGGCGGCTACGTCCGGCTGGTGCTCGATCCCCAAAAACCTGCGGAAACGGACGCCCTGCGCCAAGAGCTGACGGACAAGCTGAAGTTGCGGGGAACAGGGCCGGAGGTGGTGCCTCTCCTACGCGAGCGGCTGCGGCACCCGCGAACCCTCCTTCATGTCGAGAACGTCGACTCCCCTGCCGCCGAGAGGGGAGTCGTCCGGCTCCTGCGGGATCTCCAAGGCTGTGCCGTGATCGTTACTGGGCGGGTTCACGATCTGGGCTGGGACGAGGGTTGGAACAAGATTCCCCTTGAACCCTTCCGTGAGGCGCTCGCGCTTGACCAGCTCTGGACCGAGTTGAAGAGAAGGCCCGCCACGTCGCGGGAAGATCGGGAGCACCGGGACTTGGTGGTCGCTCTCGGATACCTGCCCCTGGCCATCCATCTGGCAGCGGGCTACCTGCGCAACGAAGGCTCGGCTCCGGGATTCCTGAGAAAGCTCAAGGCGCAGGGGCTTCAGACCGGCACTTCCCACCGCGGCGCGGAGACCGCAGACGAGGCGAGGGCGATCATCTCGGCGAGCTTCCAGATCTCCTTGGAAATTCTGGTTCAGCAGCTCGGGGACTCCTCGGACCGTCTCCTAGCCGGATTCAAGGTGTTCGGGCACGCCCCTCAGACGGGGTTTGGGCGCAGCCTCGGTTCCGCGACCGCGGGCCTCGCCGAGGAGGATTTCGAGGATCTGACCGTTCAGGCCGTGAAACTCTCTCTCCTGCTCCCCATCTCTCGCGAAGAGCGCCCTGACGGCGCTTGGCGGGTCCATCCGCTGCTGGCGGAGCTCTTGCGGCAGGGCACCGATCCAGCGGAGCCACTTCAGCGCATGACCGACTGGTTCACCGCAAGGCTTTCCGGAGCCATTTCGCGAAGGCACGAGCCGGAGCAGATTCAGCGCTGGAGCGAGGTAGATGCCGAGTACCTCGCGCTGATCTATTGGCTTCCTCTGGTCTCAGGAAAGGAGGCGATTCGCGCCGGCAGCGCTGGCTTCAACTACGCGATGAGCCAAGGTCCCGTCCGTCTCTGGATTGACTTGTTCGAATCAGCACTTCACGAGAATCCTCCGGACGAGGAGAAATCCGAACTTCTCTGGGGGCTGTGCCAGTGCGCAATCCGAGCTGGGGAGTTCGATCGGGCTCTTGGAGCGGCTCAACAACAAGCGGAGGTCGACCATCGACGAGGCGCCGAGCGGGAGGCAACCCTTGCCCATGGTGTTGCCGCCGACATCCTACAAGTTCGAGGGGAACTCGGTGAGGCGCTTAGAATTCGAGAAGAACAGCTACTCGCCTACGAAAACATCGGTGACATCCGCGAACGGGCCGTCACCCGCGGAAAGATCGCCGACATACTACAAGATCGAGGCCAGCTCGATGAGGCGCTTAGAATCCGACAAGAAGAGCAGCTACCCGTCTACGAAAAGATCGGCGATGTCCGTGAACGGGCTATCACTCTCGGAAAAATCGCTGACATCCTACAGGAACGAGGCCAGCTCGACGAGGCGTTTAGAATGCACAAAGAAGACGAGCTACCCGTCTACGAAAGGATCGGTGATGTCCGCGAACGGGCCATCGCCCTTGGGAAAATCGCTGATATCCTACAAGATCGAGGCCAGCTCGATGAAGCGCTCCAAATCCGACAGCAAGAGGAAATACCCGTTTACGAGAGGATCGGCGACGTCCGCGAACGGGCTGTCACTCTTGGAAGAATTGCCGACATCCTCCAAGGTCGAGGCCAGTTTGATGAGGCACTCAGAATCCGACAAGAAGAGGAGATACCCGTTTACAAAAAGATCGGCGATATCCGCTCTCGAGCCGTCACGTTCGGAAAAATCGCCGACATCCTCCAAGATCGAGGCCAGCTCGATGAGGCACTCAGAATCCGAGAAGAAGAGGAGATACCCTTCTACAAAGAAGTCGGCGACATCCGCTCTCAAGCCGTTGCGCTCGGAAAGATCGCTGACATCCTCCATAATCGAGGACAACTCGACGAGGCGCTCAGAATCCGACGAGAAGAGGAGATACCCATCTACATAAGGATCACCGACATCCGCTCTCAAGCCGTTGCGCTCGGAAAAATCGCCGACATCCTCCATGATCGAGGGCAACTCGACGAGGCGCTCAGAATCCGACAAGAGGAGGAAATACCCCTCTACGAAAAGACCGGCGACTTCCGCTACCGGGCCATTGCGTTCGGAAAAATCGCTGTCATTCTCCAAGATAGAGGGCAACTCGACGAGGCGCTCAGAATCTGGGAAGAAGAGGAGCTACCTGTCTATCAGGAGATCGGAGAGATTCGTGAGCGTCTCGTGACCTGGATGTACATGGCTCGGGTCTATCTGAAACGAGCTCAAGTCGGCGACCGCGAGCGAGCCAACGAGCTCCTCTGCAAGGCGGCGGCAGACGCCGATCGACTCCAGATACCCGAGGCTGCCAAGATCCACAGTATCCTCGCGTGCAACGCCCTCACCTGTGGGTGAGCGCCCTTCAGTCCCCCACTCCAGAGGCCCCCAGGCCCGCTCTACCGGTCTGTACCAGCCAGGAAGCCCCTCCCAGTCTCTCCCCTGCTGCGCAGGAGAGGGCGCCATCGCCCTCCCTCGGCTTCGGGTAGCTCAAGCAAGTCTCCCCCTCTCCCGGGGAGGGTGTGCTCGGGGGACTAGCTAGGAGAGGGGGCCGGGGGTGAGGGCCTGCGCTACCCTCCACCGGTCGTCTCTGACCGAGGAGGATTGCATGCAGCCGCCGCCTGCGAAACGATTCGTCGTCGAGTTCACCCTGCGCGCTGCCCTTTTGCCGGGATTATCTTCGGCATCCTCTTCGGCGCCGCCAATGGAGCCATCGTTCCCTGTTCTGGACAAGCCCGTACCACGGCACCGACGCCGAGCGCGACCGGCAGCTCGCCACCATGTCCATCCTGGGCCTGGGCCTCTCCGGCCATCCCGAGGCGGCCGAGGTCCTGCGAACACTGCCGGGGCCGGCGGACGTGATCGACACTGCCCTGGAGGCCCACCG